>Ga0134123_10000018_pt1 | contig 98293 bp, 76 predicted proteins | sample KB303_FD_96460 | JGI IMG/M metagenome (GOLD analysis project Ga0134123, IMG submission 96460) | Terrestrial soil microbial communities without Nitrogen fertilizer from Kellogg Biological Station, Michigan, USA - KB3-0-3 | ecosystem: Environmental > Terrestrial > Soil > Unclassified ...
AACCACATTCACACCCGGCAGACAGTTATTTCAACAGGAATTTCCGTACAATCGGTGAGCTGGCTGATGGTGTTACTGATCATTGCAGCCGGAATAATTATTTCAAGGGGCGGACTTCAGTATAAGCCCATGGGAATCCTTGCCTCAACAAAATATTCTACCGTACAAAATGCCCCGCTCATTTTGAATACGCCTTTTACGATCATCAAAACACTCGGAAAAATAGAGCTGCAAGATGTAAATTATATGGATGATCATACATGCAAAAAATATTTTTCGATTTATCAGCGGAACAAAAAACAAGAACCATTCAGAAATCTCAATGTGGTGGTAATTATTCTGGAAAGCTTTTCAAAGGAATATATCGGTGGTTTGAATCATTATGAGGGGTACACGCCCTTTTTTGATTCACTCATGAAGGAAGGATTTAACTGCAATAATGCGTATGCAAATGCAAAAAAATCAATTGAAGGAATTCCCGCTGTTATCGCCAGTATTCCTGCCTTGATGAATGAGCCGTATATTACTTCTGCTTATGGTTCAAATAAAATAAATTCCCTGGCCTCTCTTCTTAAAGAAAAAGGATATACCACTGGATTTTTTCATGGCGGCAATAACGGAACCATGGGATTCGACAACTTTGCAAAAGCAGCCGGGTTTGATTTTTACAAAGGAAGAAACGAATATGGAAAGAAGGACTATGACGGCAACTGGGGTGTCTATGATGATAAATTCTACAGTTATTTTATTTCGGAAATGGATAAAATGAAACAACCGTTTATGACATGCGTGTTTTCACTTTCTTCCCATCACCCTTATGCTGTTCCGGCAGAGTATAAAGGGAAGTTTAAAAAAGGGACGCTGCCGATCCATGAAAGCATTATGTATGCTGATTATTCTTTGAAAACTTTTTTTGATGCCGCATCCGGGCAACCCTGGTTTGATAACACCCTGTTTGTTCTTACCGCTGATCATACCGGGCCGGCTGAATATCCAAAGTACCAGACGAAAATGGGGATTTATGCAATTCCGATTTTATTTTATCAGCATAATCCTGGTTTAAGAGGGGGATCAGATCTAATAACCCAGCAATGTGATATTTTGCCTTCTGTTTTGGATTTGCTGAATTACGAGCGGCCCTTCAGCGCGTTCGGCAATAGTATTTTTGATGCTGCTGCTGCTCATTTTTCTGCTGACTTCATGAGTGATTATTACCAGCTGATCACCGGTGAAAATTTACTTCAGTTTGATGGGGAAAAAAACATTGCAATGTATGCGTACAGGAATGACAGCCTGTTAATGAATAATATCCTTTGGGTAAACAGGAATGGTGCTGAAGAAAATTCTATGTTGCTCAAATCAGTTATTCAGCAATTCAACCATGCAATGATTCACAATGAAATTGTGAAACCATGACAAAAAAAATTCTTTTTATCCTGAATCCCAAAGCCGGTTCCGGTTTGAACAAAACGATTGCTGAAATTATTAAAAAACGTTTTGATGAGAAAGATTTTGAATATGAAATAATCCACACCGCACATCCGGGTCATGCTATTGAATTAAGCCGCAACGCTGTCAAAAACAATTTTGATATTGTCGCTGCAGCGGGTGGCGATGGCACTATTAACGAAGCAGCGCAATCGCTAAAAAATACGCACGCATCACTTGCAATCATCCCGACAGGATCAGGAAACGGTTTTGCCCGCCATTTTAATATTCCATTAAATATTGAAAAAGCAATCGGAGTAATTAAAAATGGAAAAACTGTAACGGTAGACAGTATGCTGATCAACGGCAGGTTCTGCATGAACATTGCCGGTGCAGGCTTTGACGCTCATATTGCGCATTTATTTGCAAACTATGGCAGACGCGGTTTTATTTCTTACGTAAAGCTGGTGATCAGGGAATATTTTTCTTACGGGGAAAAAAAATATTTCATTGAGTACGATGGTAAGAAAATAAGTGCTTCAGCCTTTTTAATTGCCATTTCAAACGCTTCTCAATTCGGTAACGGGGCTAAAATTTCACCTCTTGCCGAGACCGATGATGGATTGATTGATGTCACCGTGCTGAAAAAAATTCCTCTGCATAAGATTATTTTTGTTGTAAGCAAAATGTTCAACGGCACGCTTTCAGGTTCGGCTTATGCAGAAATAATAAAAAGCAAATCTTTCACCATATCATCTGACGAGGATATCGCAACTCATATAGACGGTGAACCGGGTATTATTTGCAGGAAAATAATAGCGGAAAATATTCCTTTGTCTGTGAAATTAATTGTGCCGTAAGATACAATTGAACTAAATTATATTTAACTCATGTCTAAAAAATTCAAACCGGCAGGAAATATTGTTTATTCAACCAACCCTGGTTTTCGACAGGAGTACTTAAGCAATGAAGAGCAACAGGCATTGCCGCCTTCCCAACAGGATTTGCGTGTAATGCGTGACAGTAAAAACCGCGGAGGAAAAACGGTAACGTTGATTACAGGTTTTATAGGTAAAGAAAAAGATTTAGAAAAATTAGCAAAGCATCTTAAAACAAAATGTGGCACAGGCGGAACGGCCAAAGATGGCGAAATAATTATCCAGGGTGATTTTCGCGAAAAAATTTTCGCGATCTTAACGGAAGCCGGTTACAAGGTGAAGAGAGCAGGAGGGTAGCGTTTTCAAACTTTATAATTTGGATGATATATCTTAATTCCCGTAGCTTTGCAAAGCATTTTTTGCTATGAAAAAAATCAAGAAGGACCCTGATCTTATTGTTCATACAACGGCACCTGTTAACGCAGAGCCCCCGATAGAGAAGCTGCGTGAAAATTTTGTTACCCCGCAGGAATTATTTTACATACGTAATCACGGAGAGATTCCTGATATAAATAAGGAAACATTCAGGCTGGTTGTAAATGGCATGGTTGAAAAAGAACTGGAATTATCTCTTGATAAAATAATGAATGAATTTCCGAAACATTCGGTAATGGCAACATTGCAATGTGCCGGTAACAGGCGCGACCAGCTAATTGCTGTGGCACCCGTGCCCGGTGAAGTTCCCTGGCAATCCGGTGCGATCGGAAATGCAAGATGGGCCGGTGCCCCGTTAAAAGATGTTTTACTCGCTGCAGGAGTTAAGCAGGAAGCTTTGTATGTGGAATTCATGGGCGCAGAAGAAGTGATCCGTCATGGTGAGAATGTAGGGTTTGGCGCTTCAATCCCGATTGATAAAGCATTAAGCAATGATGTGCTGCTTGCTTATGAAATGAATGATTTGCCGCTTGAACCTACGCATGGTTTTCCCCTGCGCGTGGTGGTGCCGGGCTACATCGGGGCGCGAAGCGTGAAATGGCTAACCCGGATTACACTGCGTGATAAACCTTCTGATAATTATTTCCAGGCTCATGCATACCAATTGTTCCCTCCGCAAGCGAGTGCAGAAACTGTAGACTGGAAGTCAGGTTTGCAATTGAGCGAGCTTTCGGTGAATTGCGTAATTACTTCTCCGCGGGAAGGTAATACTATGCCAAACAAAAAAATCCTGGTACAGGGTTTTGCTATGTGCGGTGGCGGACGAAAAGTTGCCCGCGTGGATGTTTCTTCTGACAATGGTGAAACATGGATGATTGCAAAAATCACGGAAGGTAATCTGCCCTGGGCATGGGTTTTCTGGGAAGCGAATATGGAATTAAAGAAAGGCGAACACGAGCTCATCGCAAGGGCTTATGATACAGCTTCGAATACGCAACCTGAAGATGCCCGCCACATCTGGAATTTCAAAGGATATATGAACAATGCATGGCACAGGGTAAAATTTACAGTGAAGGGTGATTGAACTCTATTAAAAGTTTCTCCTATAAAATCCCGTCAAATTTTTCCTGTACTGTTTTTACTTTATTTTTCTGCTTTTCTATCTCGGTATTTTTTTCGAGCTGAAGCTTCATGTTTGTTTCAATATTCCGCTGTTCATCCTCGATCCGTGAATTCATCTTATCATTTTCGCGCGCCATGCTTTCTTTGTCTTTATCCATTTTGCGCTTTTCGCTTACCAGGTTCTTCAGATTTTTCTCTGCAAGCTTTTCTTCTTCTCCGCCTGAGCCTTTAAGGGTGCTTACCATGCCTTTTTGCTTTACAATCTCATCGTCCTTCATTACAATTTGTTTGCCCGTGCTTTCAATATCGCGGTTATTATTTTCAATGGTTCGTTTCGACTCATTAATGTTCCGCTCTGACCTTTGTTTGGAATGGACCAGGTCCTCCAACTGGCTTTCAAGCTGCGATTGTTTTCTTTTTTCTTCAGCCAGCTCTTTTTTTACAATATCCTTATACTGAACAAGGGCAAATTCTTTCAGGTATTTTTTTACAGCCTCGGACTGATGCTCATTTTCAACAGATGAAATAAACACGCTGTCATCCGGTGTAAAAAATGCGGTGATTTTTATTCCCTGCTCTGTATCCTGCAGCTTTGCATAAATAGTAAACAGGTCAGGAGAAATATCCCTGTTCTTTGCACCAATAATAAAAAGCTCACCATCCTTTTCCTCTGCTCTTGATTTGCTGTCCTTGCGGATATAGTGGCTGAAATCAGCTTTCACATCTCTCAGCATCGCCTCAGGCACCGTTACTTCATAACCGTTTTTCATGCCTTTGCTCATTTCACTTATTCCTTCAGTCACCGTAATTTTTTTTGACTGGGTAAAAGCAATTAATGGTAACATTAAACTTAAAATAAATGCAGGATATTTTTTGTTCATAGCTTTAAATTTAGAAGAACAAACTTACTGGATTTTTAATAAACTTAAAATAAATCCGGAAGTGTAAAAGAAAAAAATTATTTCCCGCCCATCATCTCATTGACGGACATCAATTTTCCTGCACTGATAAGATAGGTTTTAAAAACAGCGCTTTTTAATTTGTTGCCATTGGCAGCCATCTGTACAAAATCGTTTACATAATCATTCCACTTAATGCGGTTCATGCTGTTAATGGAAACAGCGATGGATAATGAAAGTATGCGTGTTGTATGCCACCAACCGCTGGGTATGTAAATGGTTTCACCTTCTTTTACCACTACCATGGTTGCTTTAACATTTTTAAAAAGCGGGTATTTGTCATAATCAGGTTTAAAAAAGCTGACGGGTGATTTATTGGAGAATTTGTTTTCGACATACAAATACTTAGTCTGGTCAGGGGGAATAAAATAAAATTCTTTATCGCCTCTTATCTGCGTAACAAATGTGTGCATGTGGAAACCATCATAGTGAAGCACGGGAAAGCAGGTTCCTTTTCCACCGATGAGCAATTCAACAATTCCTTCCCGCTGTCCCCATTTTCGCGGGATCAATTTGCTTTTTAAACGGTCGGGAAGGGAATATTCAAAATAGGGCAGAAGATCAGGAATCAACTCGGGAAAAACATCCGGAATATTTACTTCATTCAGGTAAGACGATGGGTGCTCCGGTGTAGATGCAATTACCTGTTCCATAAAATCCTTCATCGTGTACATCTTTCCGCCCACTTTTACATTCCGCGAAGCAAATTCATTTTTAAAAAATTCAGCATTCCATGATGAATGTGCTTTCCACTGCCGGGTAGCATCGGTTATAACCACCGGCTTGCAGTGATTGTAATAATTGTTCACAAAATCTTTTCGTGAAAGATGCTCTCTTTTGTCAACAGTATCCATGAGGAAATTTTTTTGCTGATATACGGAAAAGCAAAATTAAAGTTTTTCAGGCAGTCTGAAGATCGTTCACAATGCTTTTATACAGGTTTACGTACTGCTGTGCCACTTCGCTCATTGAAAAGTTTTTTCTCACAGCATCGTAACCGTTCATCCCTTTTGCATGACGTTCGGAGGAAGAAGTAAAATAAATTTCTTTCAATGTATCGGCAATATCATCTTCATCGAGTGTGCTTACCCATCCGCAATTGTTTTCAATTACAAAATCGCACAGGTTCACTTTGTCCGAAATATAAACAGGCAATGCTATTGAAAGCGCTTCCGTAACAACAAGGCCGAAATTTTCCTGGTGGCTGGTAAGTACCAGGCAATGGTATTCTTTGAGCTTTTCATCCCGTTGGTCAGGAGGGAGGTTCCCCAAAAATGTAACAGTGGCATTTAAAAAATTTGCGGTTATAATGGCTTCCAGCTCTTTTTTGCAATTATCATCATCATTCCCGTATATGTCGAGCCGGATATTCTGGATTGTGTTTCTGTCAAGCTTTGCAAGTCCTTTAAGGAGCAAATCAATTCCTTTTTTCCGGTTGATACGTCCAAGAAAAATCAGCTTAAGCGTGCCATTTGGAGCCGGTTTCTCGCGAAGCTCCATTTCAGGAAATTCAAACCCCAGCGGAATAATCTTATACCTGACCGGCATCCGGATCACTGAAGACTTTAATTCATTGCCAGTTGTAAACTGTACTGAATTTGCAGCGGCCAGCAGTTTGTCATCAAAAAGGAGCCGGTGAATTTTTTTCATCCAGCCTGAACGGGTTAAACTGTAAGAATCAAGCATCCCGTGAGGTGTAACTATATACGGAATGTTATTCTTGTAAGCGAACTGCATTCCTTTCTTTGAAAACGCATTGAATAATGTATGGACATGGACGAGATCAACATCGAGGAAATTGTCAATATAATCGTCCATGAAGTTGGATTCAAAATAAGCTCTCCCGAGCGAGTTGGACGCTACCGGCAGATAATGAACCGTAACCCCGTCCACGTCTTTTACAACAGGTTCCTGTGAATTGTATAATGGCTTTGATCCGTTTAAGTTAAGCGTGAATACATCAATTTTTAAATTATGATGTTTTACAAGATATTCAGCCTGTTCTGAAATACATCTTGGCGGGCCGCCATAATACCATGACGGTTTATAATAAGGGGTTGTATAAAGAATCTTCATTAAATCGGTGGAAAAGATTTGTCTCGTAAAAAATAACAAAATCTATTTCCTGCTTCAAAATTATGGTTTTATCAAAAACCGATTGATTATTTTCAGCGTATGTATGTTTTAATGGGGTGAATGTATGAATTTGATTGGGAGCGGGTTTCAAGTGTTACACAGATTACAATTCAGGACAGTTTAATTGCGTTAATTTTGCAGGATCAGATAATAAAAATGAAAGCTAATTTTGCCGGTATATTTATGTATGTTTTAGCAGGCAGTGCATTTACTTCCTGCGCACAAAAACCTGAATCAATGCATACCACTCAAACAATGAATAAAGATAATAAGACAGTTAATGCGGAAGGCTTGGATACCGCAACTTTTGCCAATGGATGCTTCTGGTGTACCGAAGCGGTTTTCCAGGATTTAAACGGGGTTGAAAAAGTGACCTCGGGATATACCGGGGGAACGGTTAAAAACCCGTCTTACAAAGAAGTTTGTAACGGTAATACCGGCCATGCAGAGTGTTTGCAGATCCTGTATGATCCTAAAAAGATTTCTTTTGAAGAACTGCTGGAGGTTTTCTGGAAAACACATGACCCCACCACTCTGAACCGGCAGGGAAATGATGTGGGAACCCAATACCGCTCTGCAATTTTTTATCACAATGAAAAGCAAAAAGAGCTTGCGGAAAAATATAAGAATGAGTTGAATGCCTCAGGCGCTTATAACAATACTGTTGTTACGGAAATTTCACCTTTCACAGCCTTTTATCCTGCTGAAGATTATCACCAGCAATACTTCAACCTGCATGGAAGTGAGCCATACTGCAATTACGTGATTCAACCTAAGGTGGAAAAATTCAGGAAAGTCTTTAAAGACAAGCTGAAGCCGGGAGTACATTAATGTTAACTTCAGGCTTTCTCGTCTCCGGCAATCATCTTAAGCGCTTTGTCAAGGTCTTTCAGGTACACCCGCAGATCAATATTCCTTTTATCAGCCATTTTTGAGGCGACCGGGTTGCGCTGATTATTCATAAAGCAGGCAATACCTTCGGTCTCCAGCTTATTTTTTATAATATTGGCTTCTGCGGCATCATTCAATGACAACAGAGTAATCGTTTCTTCTTTGGTCATTGTTTGGCTATTTGAACTGGTAAAATTAACTTTGTTCACTTACGACAATATTCTCATGTTGAAAACTTTTCATTCAAAGACTGAAATTAATAACATTCACAAAAGTTCTATCCAAATTGATAGTTTCCTGAAACCTTTTATTCAAAGGCTGTTCAGGGGCATTAAGACCGTATAATCTCAATATGAAAGACCAGGTTCTGGAAACATGGTTTATTAACAATCGGGTAAACCTTCATTTAATTGAAAAAATCAGTAATGAGGGAATGTACTGCACACTTTCCACCAGGGGAGGAAGAACCGTTGCACAGCAATTTGCCCATCTGCATAATGTACGAATTAACTGGCTTGAAGTGCTTGCGAAAGATTTGTTCAAAGGGTTGAAAAAAATTGAGGCAGAAAATGCCAATGATAAAAACCTGCTGAAAATTTCCTTCGAAGCTTCTGCCAATGTCATGGCTGAACTTTTAAAGCGCGGGATGGAAAATGACGGTATGATTAAAGGTTTCAAAAGAGGAGTAATCCCATTACTCGGTTACCTTATTTCGCATGAGGCACATCACAGGGGAAGCATCCTTCTCACCCTTAAACAATGCGGGCATAAAATTGACACACAGACTCAGTATGGAATCTGGGAGTGGAATAAAATATGATTTCATTTGACTTCCCTTTTGTCCAAATATAAAACTCAGAAAGAAACGGTTGAAATCGGTGGGCTGATTTTTCAACTGGTTAAGGTTACCAACATTGATGAACTGTACCTGGAGTTAATCAACAAAGGAAATGATCACGAGGATGTAAAGGATGAGCGCATTCCTTATTGGGCTGACCTTTGGCACTCTGCCATTGCACTTTCGCAATACATTGTAAAATCTAATATCATTCATAAAAATACTAACGTGCTGGAGGTAGGGTGCGGCTTGGGTTTGCCGGGTATTGTTGCAGGACGGTTCAGCGACCATGTAACGTTTACAGATTACATTAAAGAACCTCTTGAGTTTGCTGAATACAATTGGAAACTAAATAATGATCACCTTGCACAATTCGAAATTCTCGATTGGAGAAAACCTGATCCTTCCTTTGCATCGGACATAGTGCTTGCATCAGATGTTGCATACGAAAAACGTTCTTTCAAATACTTGCTGCACAGCTTTAAAAAATTAACCAAACCCGGTGGCTGCATTTTAATGAGCGAACCCAACAGGCAGTTTACACGCGAATTTTTCAGGAACTTAAAAGAGAAAGATTTTACTTTTTCAAGTGATGAGTACACTATCCGTTACAACGGAATTAATACCCGTGTAAATGTGTACGAAATAAGGCATAACGGTTAAAATCACATTCGCAGGCAAGTATTACTTTTACATCTTCCTCTGTTTAAAAACCTCTTTATGAAATGTACAAATGTTTTTTTGTTATTGCTTTTGATAATATCTGCTTCCGTTTCTAATGCCCAGATGCCGATGATGGGCGGAGGAAAAGACAATAAAATATATGACGGTAAAATATCAGGCACTGTGGTGGATGCTGAATCACAGAAAGCCGTTGAGCTCGCCAATGTGGCATTATATAAAACCGGCAGCGAAAAACCGCTTGACGGAACAGTGACGGATGAAAAGGGGAATTTTAAGCTGAAAAATATCAAGCCCGGAACTTACAGGGTAACTGTAAGCTTCATCGGTTACCTGAACCAGGATTTTGATTCCATCGCGATCAGCGATAGTAAATACAATATTGAACTTGGAAAAATCAGCTTTAAGCAGAATGCAAAGTTGCTGAAAGAAGCAGTAGTGGAAGGACAGAAACCGTTAGTGGAAAGCCAGATTGATAAACTGGTTTACAATGCCGATAAAGATATTACCAGCAAAGGCGGAAATGCATCTGATGTGCTCCGCAAAGTCCCGATGGTGACGGTGGACCTTGACGGGAATGTTTCCCTGCAGGGAACACAGAATATTAAGGTACTTATCAACAACAAGCCGTCATCCGTTATGGCAAGCAGTGTGGCGGAGGCCATGAAGATGATACCCGCTGATGAAATTGAAAAAGTGGAAGTGATCACCGGCCCTTCTGCCAAGTATGATGCTGAAGGAACGGGAGGAATCATCAATATCGTTACAAAGAAAAAAAATATAGAAGGAGTAAGCGGTGCCATCTATGCCGGTGCAGGCACCCGTTCAAGTAATTTATACACCAGCCTTAACTATAAAAAAGAACGTTTCGGAACAGGGTTGAGCATTGGCGGGTTCGGGTATCGCGGCAAGGGCAAATTAACCACCCTGCGCACAACTGAGTTTTCCACGCTTACACAGGACGGCACCAGTTCAAACTATGGTTACGGCCCGTTCATTCAATGGACAACCGACTATGACCTGAGCAGCAAGAATAATTTCAGCACGTCTTTACGGTTAAATAATTTTAACAACAGATCCAGCGGCATTACGGGCAATACATTCTCTTATGGCGATATTTATTTTTACAACTACAGCTCCGATTTTTCCACCAAAACAGGCGGGTGGAGCTATGATGCAAATGCCAATTACAAGCGGACTTTTAAACAGCCCGATCGCGAATTCACGATGGCTGCTCAGTTGACCAACAACGACCGCAACACAGATTATGACGTTACGCGGACCTATGAACTGATCAATATACCTTTCCTTGAAAACAGCCGCAACAGGAGCCGCAACCGCGAAATAACATTCCAGGGGGATTATGTGCATCCGTTCAGCAAAAAATTTACACTCGAAACGGGAGCTAAAACCATCCTCCGTGACGTGACAAGCGATTATAATTATTACATGACCGATTCATTCACTTATGACCTTGTTTACAATCCTGAGAGAAGCAACGTGTTTGACTATACACAGGATATCTATGCGGGTTATGTCCAGGGTGCATTGTCTCTGTCCCGCTTCGGCATCAAGGCGGGCACACGTTATGAAAAAACGGATGTGGAAGGTAAGTTTGATAAAAGCAATGATCCGTTTTCAGGGAGCTATGATAATTTTATTCCCAGCACAACCGTTTCGTATAAAAAAGCAGGACGTTATAACATTAAGCTCAGCTATACGCAGCGCATCCAGCGTCCGAGCATGAACTATCTCAACCCCTACGTGAACTCGAGCGACCAGTTCAATATTTCCTATGGCAACCCTGACCTCGAAGCGGAAAAAAGCCATTCATTTGAACTGGGCTATAACATCTTCAGGGGTTTTGGCTCTATCAACACTTCTTTCTATCACCGCTTCACGAACAATGCCATCGAAAGCGTGCGTTTCATTAATGAAAATGATGTGTATGTGACCACGTATGACAACATCGGGAAAAATTATTCAACCGGTGCAAGCGTGGGAGGCAACTATATATGGAAACTGAAAATAATCGTTGGCGGTAATTTTAATATTTTCTATTATAAGGTGAAATCGTCCGATCCTATGCTTGGTTTATCTAATGACGGCATTAACTATAATGTAAATCTTTTTGTAAGCTATAAATTCAATGAGAAATGGGGCGTGCAGACATTCGGCAATTTCAACGGGCCCAAGTACAGCGTGCAGGGAAAATCAACTTCTTTCTTTTACTATAACCTCAGCCTGCGCAGGTCCTTTAAAGGTGAGAAGGGCGGAATAGGGCTGGGGCTTGATAATTTTGCTTCGCGCTATATCTATTTTAAAAATGTATATACAGGAAGTGATTTTACTTATACCAATACCAACCGTATCAACTTCATCGGTGTGCGGCTGAGCTTTGATTACAAGTTTGGCAAAATGGAATTCAAGCAATCCAAAAAGAGCGGTATTAAAAATGATGACCTTAAAGAAGGTGGTGATGACCAGCAGGGTGGACAAATGGGGGGGGGAAATAATTTTTGCCGACATTGAAATGTTTTGTGACCTTTAATTTCGCTTCATTTAATGGAGGCGCAAAAGTTCTTTTATTCAGCTATCTTTGATTGAAAAAAGCGAACTTTTATAGATGGAAAGTTCATATATTTATTATTAGCAGCAATTACTATCTATCAAAATATGGGACTGAGTTCTAATTCATTAATTCATTTTACACAACAGAAAGAATCTTTAATAGGTATATTAAAAGAGGAATTTAAAATTAAATACTGCCAAGAAAACGTTATTACGCCAACCGGCAATCTTAACTATTCAATCCCTATGGTAAGTTTCTGTGATATCCCATTATCGGAAATCAAAGAGCATATCCGGAAGTATGGAGCATATGGAATTGGTTTAAAAAGGGAATGGGGGCAGTCTAACAATTTAAATCCTGTTTTATATATTGATAGAAACTCATCGTTGGGAGCGGGATATTACACAGCATTTTATGACATATTTAAAGACAAAAAAGTAACAAAATTAACAGAGACAGAGGCGAACCTTGTTAATACCGTAAGGTATATGAAGAATTATGAGTCAGACCTAGATAGGAATGGAGTAACAATCCCCAACTACAGATTTGCCGATGAGAAAGAATGGCGATTCGTTCCAGATAAGGATAAAGCTCAAATGGTTGTTAAAGGTGCTGTAATGACTGATGCTGTCAAGGAAACGATGAATAACTCTATTTCGTCCTTAAGATTAAGTTTTGAACCTAAAGACATAAAATATATTATTATTAATGACGAAACCGAAATTTCAGAATTTATTGATATACTAAGAAGAGCAAAGGGAAAGAAGTATACGCTAGAAGATGTGGAAAGATTAATAACAAGAATAATAACTACTGACCAAATACTTACTGATTTTTAACTCCTTTCACTTGACAGATTGCGTAGCCCTGTCGGATTGTTTTATCTTTAAACCTGTCTGGAGAATTCCTACCTGCCAGAATGCTGTTACAGAATGAAAATGTACAATAATGCTATCATGAATATTTAATTATTCCATCTAATATGAATATCATCAGAAGTTTTTCCGTCAGTTAGTTTTATCCTGTAAACAACGTTGCTGGATAAAGATGCCATGTCGATATACTGCATGTTTACTCCTGCTTCTGCATCAATGCTGGCATTACCCACTTCACGGTTAGAATCGTCAATGATAGAGTAAGAATACCTGCCCGGAGTAGGAGCAAAAAAAGTGAGAATGATATTTTTACTTTCAGCATCAGGATACGCTTGCAAATTAAAAGAGCTGCTTGTTTTGTCGGGAGCCTGAACGGATTCAGGTTTATCGGTTTGCAAATTTGTATTCCCCGTTTCTCTTTTTGCATTGATGTTTACAAAATACATATTGCTGGATGACCCGCATGAATTTGTTGCTGTTAATATAACAGACCCGCTTTCCTCTCCCCAGTTAAGCACGAGGTTATTTGTACCCTGCCCGCTTATGTAGGTTGCAGACGAGGGATAAGACCATGCATAGCTGCATCCTGCTGCTGTGGTAATTATATTTGAGCTGAACCGAACACTTTCAGATAATGCATACACGGGATAAATATCAGAAACAATTTTAGGAGGCTTTGCAGGGCTCCCTTTTACGACAAGGTTTTGCTGCGGGCTGATGCCGCAATTATTCACTGCACTTACGCGGATGCGCCCGGTATTCATATTAGAGGGAATGTCCACTGTTATACTGCTTCCATGACGTTGGCCGATAATTGAAGCACCGGCAGGCACCTGCCAGTTATAGCTGATACCCGGTGTAGTTTCTATTGAATAATTTACTGTCTGGCTGCAAATGCCTGCTGCCGGGCCTGAAATTATTCCGGGCATTACCGGTGGGCCTTTTGTAATTTCTTTACAGGCAGGAACGGAAGTAATTCCGCAAATGCTTGTTGCCGTTACACACAGGTTACCGCTGCCTGTAAATGAAGAATCAAAGCTCACACTGACGGAGTTTGTTGCAGAGTTTCCGCTTGTGTTTGAAGGCAATGTCCATGAATAACCTTCCGCGCCATGTACGGGCAAAATAGAATACATTTGAGAACCGGGAGGGCAGACAGAAGTGTTTCCAATTACAGTTCCTAAAACAAGTAGCGAATCTGAAACGGTAATTGTTTTAAACGGGCCTGTTAAACAGGGTGTCATCGCAGCAACGGAAATAGTACCTGTTTTAAAATTTGAGGAAAAGGAAACATTTACTGAGGTATCGTTGGTAATCACCGGGCCTGTTTGCCCGTTAAAAGATATGCCTGCTGTGGATTTCCATTTATATGAGACGGCTCCTTCAACCCTTTTGCAGGAATAAGTTTTGGAGCTGTTCGCGCATGAAATAACATCGCCTTCAACAGAAGAAACTTTAAGAACTCTTTTTATATGTACGGCTCTTGCGGGTGATGCACCACATAAATTAAAAGCTGTAACATAAATCACGTACTCCGGGGTGGTGATGGGTGAAAGATCAACTGATTGCGTATCGGCTGTTGAAGGAGGAATAAAACTGACACCGGGATGCAAAGATGACCATACATAATTAGTTGCTGCCGGATCATGATTAATTTTTAGAGAAATTCCCGATAAAGGCGGACAGGCAATCAGTGGGGCGCCTGTAATGACATCGGGCCGGGCCGGGACGGATGGAGTAATGGTAAGGGTCATATCATCACTGACAACAGCCCCGGAGTTAATGCGGCTTGCAGTGAGCGATAAGATCACCGATCGTGATAAAATATCAGATGAGCCCGGAGTGTAAACTGCATTTAAAGCATGAGGATCATTAAATGTTCCGTCACCATCGGTAATCCAAAGGGGTGATGTTACTGAATCACCCATGCTTCCCTGCAGGTAAGCCTTCCAGGATGCGCAGACGGATTGCCCCATTCCGGCACTTGTATAAACACCGGAGATATTTTGTGCACCAGAAGCACCGGCTAAAAAAAATAAAACCAGGTTGAGTCTTATCAATAATCGCATCTTTTAAGAATTGTAAATTTTACTACGAAAATTCTTAACAGATGTTGCAGCGTTACTGCAAATTACGAAGCCACAAAATAATTGAAAGCTTCAGTTTTTCTTCGGCTCAAGCAATTTGAAAAACTGATCCAACTGAGGAAGAATAACTATGCGTGTCCTCCGGTTTACAGACCTGCCCTCCGAGTTGTCGTTGGAGGTTACAGGAATATACTCGCTTCTTCCGGCAGCAATCATGCGCGTAGGGTCAACTCCATAATCCTTTTGTAAAACACGGACCACAGCAGTTGAACGAAGTACGCTGAGATCCCAGTTATCCTTAATGCTTGCCGTGTGAATAGGTTTATTGTCTGTATGGCCTTCCACCATGAATTGAATATCCGGCTGCGCCTTAATGACATCAGCTACTTTGCCCAACACCTCTTTTGCACGTGGAGTGATCTGGTAGCTTCCGCTTTTAAAAAGCATTTTATCAGATATAGAAATAAACACAGCGCTGCCCTCTACTTTGATCTGCACATCTTCATCATTCACATCCTTTAAGGCGCCTTTAAGATTCAGCACCAATGCCATGTTTAAGGAATCTTTACGAGCCATTTCTTTTTGCAGATCCATGATGTAAACATCCTTCGCATTAATATTTTCAAGAGATTTCTTAATGCTTTCTGATTGTTCAGTTGAGATGACGGATAATGTGCTGAGCTGGTTTAAGAGTGTAGTGCTGTTTGCTTTCACGTTAGCCAGCTCCTTCTCCAAATCACTTAGCTTTGATGCCTGCTTGCTTTTTTCATCCAGACAGGCGCTTAATTGAAGGTTCAATTTATCATAATCTGTTTTCAGAGTATCATATTTCGAAACCTGCCTGGTATATTTTTTTTTACTTACACAGGCAGTTAACATGGTTGAAAACACCAGGAGGCATAAAATTATTTTTTTCATAGTTTTTGTTATTTGAAACACAAAATTAAAAAATTGTGCCAAGTGAAATGATTTTGTTTAATGATTTTGTTACAGGAATTTCCTGAGCTTGTTTTAATTAAGATGAAATTATTTACAGCCCTTGCGCACCCCGATCCGCCTTAGGCGGACACAATCGCGCGCGGTTCCCTTCAGAGGGAAAAAGTCCGGTGGGCTTTTTAGCCAGGTTGTAACAGGAGGGTGCGGGACGGCAATAAGATAAATAAACAGGCAACTTAAAAAGTCTCTGAAGAAAAAAATCTCTTTTTATAAATCAATAATAGAGAGGATCACCAAACTATGTTACGGAGAAAGCCGGGAGACCTTCCATTTATTTCCTTTTTGTTTTTGGTAAAGTATCCGGTCATGCAAACGATTTGAACGGCCCTGCCAGAATTCAAATTTATCGGGGACGAGGTAATAGCCACCCCAGTGAGGGGGCCTGGGAATAGGTTTGCCATTATATTTTTCAGTAAGGTTTATTACCTTTTTTTCAAGTTCATCACGGCTTTTCAGCTCACTGCTTTGGTACGAAGCCCATGCTCCTATTTGGCTTTCGCGCGGGCGGCTTCTGAAATATGCATCACTCCTGATTTTTGAAATTTTAAATGTCTTGCCTTCAATCCTGACCTGCTTTTCAAGCTCTGCCCAGAAAAAAGTCAATGCAGCATAAGGGTTTGACAATAATTCAGCGCCTTTTTTACTCATATAATTGGTATAAAAAACAAAACCGGAATTGTCAAAACCGCGAAGCAAAACAATTCTCGAAGACGGCCTGCCTTTTTTATTAACCGTTGAAAGGTTCATTGCATTGGGTTCGTTTACTTCCTTTTCAAGCGCAAGCTGCATCCATGATCCAAACTGTTTAATTGGATTTTTATCAGCATTCTTTTCACTTAGCTCTTCCATTCCATAATTTTTCCGCAAACTTATAATACTGATTTTTGAGCCTTTCATTTAGGGAATTTTGGGTCAAATTTAGACAATCCTTTTCTGTCAATTTAACACCCTGCCCATTGCATCAACCTGGAATTGAAAGAAATTTGTAATAATTTTAATGTTCGGTACAGGTTGCAGATAAAAAATGGCCTTATGGCATACTTTTGGTTTAACATTAATAAAGATTTGATAAAAAAATAAAAACTTAAAATATAAAGACTACGTAAATAAGGCATCAAATCAAAACAAGAAGTAAAAAACTACTACGATGAAAAAGAAAGCAATAAAACCGTCACAAGGATCTTTACTGATATCAGAACCTTTCCTTTTGGATTCTTATTTTAAAAGAGCGGTAGTTTTAATTGGCGAACACGACCAGCATGGTACCATAGGTTTTATTCTTAATAAGCCCACTGATGTTAAGATAAATGATGCAGTAGAAGATTTTCCCACATTTAATGTTCCTTTATATTTTGGCGGCCCTGTTGACACAGATACATTATTCTATATTCATACAATCGGAAATAAATTAGAAGGGGCCAAGGAAATTGTAAAAGGGGTGTGGTGGGGAGGTAATTACGAACAACTGAAATTAATGATTGATACGGGCCAGGTGAAGGAAAACCAGATTCGTTTTTATGCCGGCTATTCAGGTTGGGAACCAAAACAATTAGACATTGAAATCAAAGAAAAGTCATGGCTGCTCTCATCAGCAAATACAAATTTTACTTTCTTCAGTGATCCTAAATGCCTCTGGAGCCAGGTTCTTAAAAGCATGGGAACAGAATATGCCATTCTTGCAAACTTTCCTGAAGATCCTTCCCTTAACTAGATCAATTCAATTTAAGGGTTACAAAAAAAATACTGCAAGGTTCAAAATTGCTAATTGCGATTTTGACCCTTGATTGTTTTGAGTAGGTTTGCAACAACCAAATTTTTTCAGCTTGCCGGAAATTATCTCAATTGAAGAATTCGTAAGTGAAATTTCACGCGGACACTCTGTGATCTTAGACGTGAGGAGTCCGGGTGAGTATACCCATGCTCATATACCCGGTTCGATAAATTTACCTTTGCTCAATAACGATGAAAGAAAAGAGGTGGGTATTACCTATAATAACAACGGAAGGGAAGCGGCCGTGGTAAAAGGATTTGAACTGGTGGGAAATAAATTTGCAGATTATATTAAAATGGCTAAAGAGATTTCTCCTTCCAAAAAGGTACTCATCTATTGCTGGCGGGGAGGTATGCGCAGTAATATTATGACATGGCTGCTTTCGTTAAGTGGGTTTAAATGCTCAACTTTAGAAGGAGGATACAAGAGTTTTCGGGGATGGGTTTTGAACCAATTTCAGGTCCATAAAAATATTTTAATTATTGGCGGCACAACAGGTTCGGGAAAAACGGAACTGTTAAATTCATTAAAAGAACTGGGCGAGCAAATAATTGACATTGAATATATAGCTAATCATAAAGGGTCAGCCTTTGGTTCGCTGGGACAAAAGGAACAACCCACCAGTGAGCATTTTGAAAATTTGCTTGCAATGGAATGGACAAAAGCTGATGCTGAAAAAATTCTGTGGATTGAAAATGAAAGCATGTTAATCGGAACCTGTGCATTACCAATTGGAATTTTCAACCAGATGAGAACTGCACCGGTAATTGAAATAAATCTTGATTATGAAATAAGGAAAAAAAGAATCCTTAATGAATACGGAAAGTTTGATGTGAAAATCCTGGCGGAAAAAACCGGGAAGGTGAAAAAAAGATTAGGAGGCTTGCGCCTGAAACAGGCTCTGGATTACCTGGAAGAAGGCAACATAATCAGTTGGTGTGATGTGATGATGGAATACTATGACAAAACATATAATCAGAGCAATAACCATAGAGAGCAAAATAATATTTATCCTGTTATTCTTGAGCATGACCATATGAAGGAGAATTCTGTCATAATTAAAAAGTTTGCGGAAACGAAAGTTAAAGAACAAGTAGTGAGTATTGATTGATTGGTCTGATTTGTATCCACTGATGAATAAAATAGCCACAGGAGAAACAAAAGTAAGATTGACGCAGTTCAGTCACGGTGCCGGTTGCGGATGCAAAATTTCCCCTGCAATACTGAACGAGATTTTAAAAAATAATGAGGCACGGGGTCATTTCAAAAACCTGCTGGTTGGAAACGAAAGTAAAGATGATGCGGCAGTCTACGATCTTGGAAACGGGACTGCGTTAATCAGCACTGCTGATTTTTTTATGCCCGTGGTAGATGACCCTTTTGAATTTGGAATGATTGCAGCCGCAAATGCCATTAGTGACATTTATGCAATGGGAGGTAAGCCGCTATTAGCTATTGCGATTCTTGGCTTCCCGGTCGAAAAACTATCACCTGAAATAGCTCAGCAGATAATTGCAGGTGGCAGAAAAATTTGCGCGGATGCCGGAATTCCGCTTGCAGGCGGCCACAGCATTGACAGCCCCGAACCTATTTTTGGATTAGCGGTAAACGGGCTTGTTGAAATTAATCACTTAAAAAAAAATAATACTGCGCAGCAAGGAGATCTGTTATTTCTGACAAAGCCGTTGGGCGTTGGTATTATTACTTCAGCCGCCAAGAAAGAGCTTGCGAAAGAAGAAGATTTACGCCTGGCTGTTCAAAGCATGTCAGTTTTAAATAAAATAGGGGAGAAACTCGGAAAAATAGAAGGAGTTAATGCGCTAACCGATATTACCGGTTTCGGTTTGCTCGGGCATCTCGCTGAAGTTTGTGAAGGCAGCAACTTATCTGCAGAAATTTATTTTGACAATATTCCATTGATTACAGACCTTGATTTTTATCTCGATAAATTTATTTATCCTGATATGACTACCAAAATATTTTCGACACTGAGTAATAAAATAAATGACCTTTCACCTGCACAATTTTTCATTGGCTGCGATCCGCAAACCAGTGGTGGATTGTTAGTATCGGTTAATGCCGCTTCGGTGGATAAATTTCAAAACCTTGTTGAAGAATTTAATCTTAATGCATTTGCCGGCAAACCCATTGGCAAAATGTTAAGTAAAAGGGATTTGCTGATTGAAGTGAAAAATTGATCCGGAACATTGAAAATTGACATTATATATATCCCGTGCCACAGGCGTGATTACCGTTTGACGCGTATCCTGGTTGCAAGCATCCGGTATTGGTATCCTGACATTCCCATTGCTCTTATCAAGGATGAATTGCTGGGTAATTTTGATACTATAGCGCTCGAAAAATATTTTAATGTATCTGTTTTCCCCATGAAGACAAAAAAATTCGGATGGGGATTTTCAAAGTTTGAAGCTTTTTTTGGTGAAGAAAAAAAACGTTTCCTTATGCTGGATGCAGATATCATTTTTGTCGGACCTGTTTTAGATTCACTTGAAAAATTTAATGAAGATTTTGTCGTCCACAATGAACCTTTTACAAAAGAAAGTCTTTATAAATATTATTTTAACCTTGAAAAATTATGTGAATATGATCCGTCATTTCAATTTCCAGGTTTTACATTTAACACAGGGCAGATTGCGGGAACTTCAGGGATCCTTTCCCGAAAGGATTTTGAAGAGTTGATTCGATGGACAGAACCCCGGATTCTTCTTCGCAGAGACGTTTTTACATTCGGAGGAGAGCAGCCGGTAGTCAACTACATATTGATGAAAAAAATGACGAGGAATGAAATCAGTTTAAAACGGTTTGATTTTATGAGAGAAGGCTTGCATCCTGATACCCGATCGGTACGCCTTGAAAATATTATTTCCAAAAAAGGATATCCATTTTTAATTCACTGGCATGATAAAAAGCCAAACATTTTTCATCCGAGTATGAAGGAAGTTCCGCGAAATGACTTACTGCTGTATTTTGAAAATATTTTCTACAGGAATATTCCGGCAGGAACTATCCGGAAATTTATGACCATACATTTCGAACGGATAGACGATAAGATGAGGATGAATTGGATGCCATTAGTAAAAAGCATACTGCTGTTCAAAAAACCTCCAAAAAAAATCTCCGAACGATAAAAAAAAGATACTCTCAATCAGAAAAAAAACTGTTTATATGACCTGCAAGGAACCGGTAGTTTATTTTTTCAAAAGGATGAGGAGTTGCAGGAAGTAAAAGCAACTTTCCGTTTTTCAGATTTCCTGCGGTTTCTTTTGACTCTTCCATACTTACCATTTTATCCAACTCACCAAGCCCGATGATTGCAGGAATGCTAACCCTGTGAAAATCATTTTTGGTAAGCAATGGTTTCTGGCCCAATTGATACAACATGTCAGAAGTTTTTTGAACGACCCTTTTCCAGTCTTAAGGAAAATGCGTTTGTTCAAGAAATGATGCAAATGCCGGAACTTTCTGAGAGATTTTTTCGTGATTTAACAAAGCCATTTCTTTTTCTGCAACTTGCGGTGTCCAGTCAAATTTTGTGGCGAGTGTAAATACTTTCTTAACCCGTTCAGGAAAATGAGCGGCAAGGTACAAAGCAACATAACCACCCATGCTGTAACCGAAAATATATAAGGAACTGATATTTTTCTGATCGAAATATTTTAAAACTTCACCGGCAAAATAGGATATTGAAAAAGGCTCATCGGAAATTTCATCACCACCATGCCCCGGAAAATTGAGTGTATGAATATCAAACTCCTTATTTAAAAAAGGTAATAAAGGAGTTAATTGATTTTTGGAACCTATTGCACCGTGCAGAAGCAGTATAGATTTTTTCATTATTGACAAAAGTAAAAAATGAAGCCGGAAACGACCCCTGTATTTCCTGACACTTGAATTCAGGAATTTAAGCATGTGTTACCAAATAACAACCGCCAGCAATAGTGGTATGATAAAGAATTATTATTTTTAACCTCTAAAACTTAATGCTATGAAAAAAAATTTACTCTCGATTGCCTGCTTAATTTTTAACTTAAGCATTGTTTGTTCACAAGGCACATGGACGCAAAAAGCAAATTTTGCCGGTGGTGCGATCTCTGAAGAGCGTGCTTTTGGCATTGGAAACAAAGGGTATTTTGGCGCTGCCACACCAGATCTGTGGGAATATGATCCCGTTTCCGATACATGGACTCAGAAAGCCGCTTTTATTGGCCCCACACGTTTAAGCGCTGCCGGATTTTCTATCGGGACCAAAGGATATTTCGGAACCGGTGGGGCTTACAATGATTTTTATGAATATGACCAGGCATCCAACACATGGACTCAGAAAGCAAATTTTGGCGGAGTCGGACGTGAAGGGGCAGTGGGATGCAGCATTAATGGAAAAGGTTATATCGGACTGGGTGGAAATTACCTTGCTGACTGGTGGGAATATGATCCGGTTGCAGATACCTGGACACAAAAAGCAAATCTTGGCGGACCCGGCCGCTATCATGCAGGAGCATTCGCTATCGGAAGCAAAGGTTATGTTTGTACAGGATTTAATGGCAGCTTCTTTAATGATCTGTGGGAATACGACCCGGTTGCTAATACATGGACTCAGAAAGCAAATCTTCCCGGAACGTCACGTGACCGTCCTGTGGGAATGGCTGCAGGTAATAAAGGATATATAGTTACAGGATGGACCGGAAGCGCTCCGCTCAATGATGCCTGGGAATGGGATCAGTCATCTAACACGTGGACTCAATTACCGAACTGCCCGGGCGCAGCACGTTACAATGCCTGTGGATTTTCTGTCAATTCAAAAATATATGTGGGCACCGGTTATGTCACCGGATCTTCTGACGATTTTTGGGAGTATGCTCCAACCTGCGGAGTACAAACTTCAACACAGTTAACAACCTGTGCCGGAAATTGTGATGGTTCAGCAACTGTAACGTTTCCTGATTCTAATGCTGTTGTCAGTTATCTTTGGTCAACTACTGCTACTACGCAATCTATTACCGGCTTATGTGCCGGAAGCTATACGGTTAGTGTAACTGATACTGCAGGCTGCATTGCAGGTATGACTGTAACTGTTAGTGATCCCCCTGCTATATCTGCTGTATTTTTGGATTCACTTCCATGTAATGGTGCAAGCGATGGTGTACTATGTGCAATTGCCACGGGCGGTAATCCACCCTATACTTATTTATGGTCAGACGGCCAGGTCACACCGTGCCTGCAAAATATTCCGGCCGGCACTTATACGGTAACAATCACTGATATGAATGGGTGTACAGGAGCAGTATCCGCTGCTTTAACTCAGCCGGCAGCCATTCAAATTACATTAACTCATACAGATGCCACCTGTCAGACGTGTGCAAATGGTGTTGCTACTGCGATAAGCATAAACGGGGGAGTAGGGCCATATACTTATATGTGGTCAACCGGTTCAACAACAGGATCTATAAACAGCCTGCTTCCGGGAACCTACACATTCTGCGTTACTGATTTTATCGGATGCGTTGTTTGTGATAGTGTCGTAGTCGGTTATCCAAATTCTATACAGAGTTTTGATCCGCAAAATCAAATTACTTTTTCTCCGAATCCATTCAATGATTATTTTATTATTAATACCGTGAACGGCAACGTGAATAATTTGAAAATAAATCTGCATGATGTAATGGGCAGGATGATACATATAAAAGCTATTGCGGATAAGCAGAACATAAGGGTAGACACCCGGGCATTACTGCAAGGGATTTATTTCATTGAAGTGAATCTGAATGGCAGGAGCAGTTTTTTCAGGGCGGTTAAAGACTAATAAATAATTTTACTGAAAGGAATTCCAACAGTTAATTCTGCAGAAATTTTTTTGTTCCATTTTTTTTCCGGAAATGCTTTGTTGCTGATATCAAAATATTGCACACGGAATTCAAAATTTGCAACGGGTATGTCTTTCTTATCAATCAATACCACAGGCATTCCTATTTTAGCATTGAGAACTTTGTAAGAACCAAAATTTTGCTCCAGCATCAACGAAGCACCGATATGCGAATTACCCGGAAAATAAACAAATTTTAGCCCGGCAGCAGGTGTGAAAAAAGTTTGGTAAGACCCGATATACAGTTCATCCGTATTTGAAGTTTCCATAGAAAGCGTATCTGTACCGCCAAGATTTTTATATTCAGTGGAAGTTGTTTTAAAGAGCTCATTGCTTTGTTTTGAATTATTCAGATAGACCCTTGAATAAAGCGTTAAAAAAATTTTTCCGCATTTTTTCGATTCCCGGAATCGCGTATGGCTGATTGTAAGCTCCCATGGATAGGCATGTTCTGACTCAAAATTGTCAGTGAATGATTCAGCAACAGTAAAACTTTGCCTGAACAATGGAATGTATGTGCTGATGCTCGTCCAGTTAGAGGAGATAAGTTTATAATGATTAGTTTCAATTAAGGCGGATGCCTGAACCTCGGCAAACTTTCTTGTATATTCTTTTTTTAAATCCGCATAAAACTTTTGCCGCAGGCCCGCTTTCGCAGTATCGGAATCTTGTCCCGGAATATCTGATGGCTGTATTGCATTTAATGTGCTTTCGAAATCTGACTCTGTTTTTTTTATTTCGTTTTCGAGCGAATATAAAATGGCTGCCCGCTGAGCATCCATTAATTGCTTTTGCTCAGCATGATCAAAATAAGTAATGGTTTTTCCGATCCATGTTTGCTTAAAAGTAAACCCAAGCTCATTGTTGAACTGGTGTCCTGAAAAAACAGCAGCATAAGTATTTACAACATTTGCTGCCGCACCCACCACTAAAAATGATCGTACCTGCTCGTCAGAACCTTTGGGCTGAAAAAAATTATGATTTATTGCAAGCGTGCCTTTCGCTGAATTAATAAGCACATTATTTTTATAAAAGGAAAGGTCATTAATATCGGAAAGATAGCTGCTTACTTTATTTGAAAGGAACAAGTTCATAGCCCTGTTGGAAATAAGCATTCCATGGCCATTATCATACTGTGCATTTGTTACAGTATCATTTACAGCTTTCAGATCAGAAATTATACCTGCCGGAGTTTGTGCATTTACGCCTATTGAAATATAGAAAAGTATTATTATTAAAAATAAACTCCGCATATAAAAAGCAAATATATTGTAAGTGGCTTACCTGGAATTTAAACCGGAACAGTAATTGTATCCAGTCCCCAATCTTTCAGTATATCATTATTAAATGCACGAATGGCCTTACCATCGTTCATTAGTTGATTTCGTGCTGCAATCCATTTACCTATACTATCACCATACATTTTCCTGATCCGAACCGGATTAAGCTCAAGAATTTTTCCCCAATGAAATGTATAAGGAATGTTTAATGCATCAAGGCTTGCCCAAAGAGCAAGATAGAATTTATGGGTTGCATCGGAGAAAACTCCATCCAACTCGATGATGCAGGTTTTATCAAAGCGGGTAAAGCCAAGTGTTGCTTTAGTTCCTTTTACATAGCGGAAGGCGATTACACCGGCAAAAGGTACAACAGTTTTATTTAAAGAAAGAAATAACTCTCTTATCGGGTTAACCTGGTCCAAAGGAATTCCTATTGCAGCACTGAGGACTTTACCATGGGCATCAGTATTTGAAAACATTTCTCCATGAGTTCCCCATACATCACTATAGGGTTTATAGGCGGTAGGAATAAGCTTGTTAACAGCGATGTCAACTAAGTCAGGAAATGCTTCTGTAATTTTTCCAATGACTACGGGTGCATCATCGCCCGGAACAGTTCCGGGAACAGATACATCCGGAGGTGTATAAGCTGGATCGTATGGACGTTTGTACATCGCAGTTGCATACGCCTGGTTGCTTGTGTCAAATTGGTTAATGAGCACCTGGAAATGATAGGGGCGCTCGCTGCCGTGAGGCAACGCAGAATTTGTGAAATCCAATGTCTCCATTAACTGGTAAAGTTTATTGTCAAGCGGCAGGCGAACGCGATACGCTTCGTACAAAAACAACGGATCCGTTTCAATCATTACGCCATGAATAAAGCCAAAGCTGCCAAAGCTCACCAAAGCAGCATTGAATAAATCATCATTAATAACCGGAACCCGTTCGGCATGAATATTATTTATGAATGCATCTGAAGCAACAGGATAAGAACTTCTTTCAAGCCACACATGCCGTGTCGGGCTCACGATTATGTGCAAACCCACAACAAATTCAGGGATGGCCCCGATATCTATTGCTGATCCATGAGTTCCTGTAGACAATGCACCGGCAATCGTTTGTCCGTTGCTCGCTCCTGATGTTTTCAGTGAACGGTTCCGGCTTCTTAACCGGTCATTGAGTTCCTTTACTGAAACTCCGCACTGGGCAAAATATAAATCATCAGGTGTTTTTGCATAACCGGGTGAAACGTTATTCTGATTTATCCTGAAAGTTATGTTAAGTGCTTTTGTATTTAACAGGATACCGTCTGTCGCGGCAATTCTTGTCCATGACCATTCACCGCCCACCGCGCGTACATGCTTGTTAGCATTAATTGCCTCCTGGATGATTCCCTGGATTCCTGTAGTCGCATCATTGTAATCATTCATGATGTTACCGGTATTGTCATTGGCAAGGTTATAGAGATTATCTATGTCTTGCGTAAAAGTTTCGTGGCGATTTGTCCACTTTTTGTTTCCTGTTCGGTCAATGATCAGCATAATTAGATTTTAAGAGTTGATATGAGGGTTAATTATAAGGGCATGATAATTTATTAATGATACTAAGGAATTTCTCCTTCCCGGGGACAAGGTTTGGGGCATTTCCATTCGATGGTCATCGGGCAAACGATGCCAAGTGTTGCAACTGTAATAATTGAATAACCCAAATTTGTAGAAACACGAACTTCATCCAGGCTATTTAATTTAAGCTTTTCACAATTTGTTGCGCGAACATCTTTTTGGGCTAATCCCCAGAAAAGCGAACACACAGTTTTCTTTTCATATCCGGTAGAAGGATCAAAATCTTTGGTTGTAACCCGGTAATGATAGCAGCTTTGAGTTGTAAATAAAATAATTACTAAGGTAATTAAACGAAGATAGAGGGTGAAATTACGCGCGAGTTTTTTCATATTAAATAAGGTTTAAATTTAACTGAATATTAAGATGGTGATTAACTGATGGTCCATAAATGGAATTAAAATTTAAAAACAAAAGAATAAAGAATTAACAAAACGAAATAAATTAAAAAATCAACTGCACATCACTTGTCTTGTTGTTTTTATTTAGGGATTCAGAGCGGATTAGAACGGAGATGTGCAACAAGAGATCAAACGTATGCACAATATTTTTAATTTCCAAGAGAGGCTGATAATTATTTTTCTATTACACTAATTGCTCATTCAAAACTTTCTGGTAGTACTTTTCATAAAGCGGTAAAATCACATTGATGTCAAAATCTTTTGCGCGTTTCAATGCATTTGATTTGAACTGGGCAAGCCGCTGAATATCGTTTAAAATATAAATCGCATTTTTTGCCATATCATCCACATCACCCACATTACTCATAAAACCTGTTACTCCCTGTACATTTAATTCCGGCATTCCGCCTGTATTGGTTGAAATCACCGGGACCTGGCACGCCATAGCTTCTAATGCAGCAAGTCCGAAACTTTCAGATTCACTCGGCATGATAAACAAATCAGTAACCGAAAGAATTTCTTCAATAGCTTCCTGTTTTCCGAGAAACCGGATCTGATCGCAAATTTTTGTTTCACGGCTGAGTTTTTCTATTGCAGTTCTTTCAGGTCCGTCCCCGATCAGTAATAATTTTGAGGGGACCTCCGATGCAATTTTTTCAAAGGCATATATCACATCCTGCACACGTTTTACCGGCCGGAAATTTGATGTATGAACTATAAGCTTCTCGCCAAAAGGCGCAATTGCTTTTCGAAAATGATCTTTTGCTTTTTTTGAAAATCTTTTTAAGTCAATAAAATTAGGAATGACCTCAATATCTTTTGTAACGTTAAAATTTGCATACGTATCCTTTTTCAGGCTGTCTGAAACTGCCGTAATTCCATCCGAATGATTGATTGCAAAAGTTACGACAGGTTCATAGCTCGCATCCCTGCCCACCAATGTTATATCCGTTCCGTGCAGGGTGGTCACAACAGGTATTTGGATACCCTGTTCAGCAAGAATCTTTTTGGCAAGATATGCCACGGAAGCATGCGGAATCGCATAATGCACATGCAGTAAATCCAGCCGTTCATATTTGACAACGTCAACAAGTTTGCTGGTCAAAGCCGTTTCATAAGGCGCATATTCAAACAAAGGATACTTGGAAACTTCTACTTCATGATATGAAATGTTTTCAGAAAAAAAATCGAGCCTGACCGGCTGACTATAGGTTATAAAATAAATCCGGTGGCCTTCCTCTGCAAGCGCTTTACCAAGTTCTGTTGCCACAACTCCGCTTCCACCAAAAGTGGGATAACAAACGATTCCTATTTTCATAATTATATTTTCACTTCAGCCCAATTTTCACCCCGCTTAATACGATACAATTGCATTTCAGAAATCTTATATTGCTTTGCTATGGTTTTCATCGGGATATTATTATTCCTGATTTTTCTTTTTATCTCTTTTACTTTCGCAATGTTCAGCTTATGCCCGATCCCTTTTCTTGCTTCACGGCTGGCTATTACATGGGGGCTTTTTTGCTGATGCTTTTGCATTTCCTCTTTTGTAGTCCATCGCAGATTAGAGATCCGGTTATCTGTTTTTTTGAAATTGAGATGGATTACAAAATTATGGTTTCCGCTTTTTCGTTTGATAAATGCATCTGCGATCAGCCGGTGAACCATCAGTTGTAAATCATTTCCGCCTGGTTTTATCTTTAAGGAAAGGTATCCATTATTAATCGTGCCGGAAATAATATTTCCCTCTTCCAGATTTTCTTTAAAGCTTGCAACTCTTCCGAGATTAGACACCGCATAATGGTAGCGCATGCTGTTTTTGCTGAATATTATTTCTTTCCATTGTTCACCTGCTTTTGACGTAATCATAATTTGATTTTTAGATGGGGTTAAGAAGGAAGTTGAAACCTGGTAAAGTTATTTTCAAAATTTAACTGCGAAAAGTTAAGTATAAGTCCTGAACCTGCAAAATAAATTAATTTTTATTTGACGAACATTGCCGAAACAGGCAATTAAACAAAATTTAAAAAACGGCTACGGCCTTGCATCATAGATTACCTGCATAATCCTTGTACGGATATTCATGGATGCAAGCTTTGTATTTGTTTCATCAGGATAAACACGGTTTGAAAGAAAAATATAAACGATTTTATTCAACGGGTCGGCCCATGCGCAGGTGCCTGTAAATCCCTGGTGGCCGAAAGTAGCCATGGAAGCTTCCGGGCAGGCGGGGCCGTTTGCATCGGCATTTGGTTCTGGTTTGTCGAATAAGATTCCTCTTCGATTTGATGATAAAGGAAACTGCCTCCTGGTAAAATAATCGACAGTTTCTTTTTTGAAATATCTTTTTCCTCCATATTCACCATTTTGTAACAGCATCTGCATAATTACAGCAAGACTATAAGCATCTGAAAACACACCTGCATTGCCGGCCACGCCCCCCAGCATAGCAGCAGCAGGATCATGCACATCGCCCCTGAGCAATTGATTTCTGAATAGTGTATCATTTGCGGTCGGAACAACTTTTTTCAGATCAACTTTTTTTTCATTCGGTTTGAAAAATATATTTGTTAATCCAAGCGGCTTGTAAAAATTTTCTTCCACGTATTCATCCAGCTTTTTTCCGGTTATTTTTTCAATAATTCGTCCCATAATAAGCGGCCCCAAATCGGAGTAAACGTATTTTCCTTTTTCACCAAGCGGAGAACTGAATATTTCTTTCCATATTAATTCATGGTAATCATTTTTGATATAAAGGCTATCGGCAACTCTCACAGAAAATTCCTGGTCAGGCTCACGATGATAAATATGATTAAAAGGCTCGCCCATGGCAACCGTTTTCTTATAGAAGGGGATCCATGACTGCAAACCCGCCTGGTGAGTCAGCATATCAATGAGCAACATATTTTTTTTATTGGTCTTTTTTAATTCGGGAAAATATTTTGAAGCCCTGTTATTCAAATTAATTTTTCCATCTTCAACCAGCTTCATTGCTGCAAGTGCAGTGGCTGCAATTTTTGTTACGGAAGCAATGTCATACAAATCGTTTTCTTTCACAACTTCAGAACTGTCATATGTTTTAAATCCAAAAGCCTTCTCATAGATAATGGCTCCATTGCGGGCAACTAAAACCTGGCAACCGGGAAATGCGTGAGAAATAATTCCATTATTCACAATGCTGTCAATACTGGAAAGCTCTGCAGCTGAAAATTTTTCTTCCTGCGGTGGAGAATATTTTAAGCGGAGTTCAGCATCTTTAAAATTCATTCCTTTGCTTCTGTAAAAATCAGAAGTAACGGTAACAGGCAAAGAACCGTCAGCACCCTGTGCCCCGAATAATAATTGTGCTGCAAGCATTTGGGGAAGATGCGTATCTTCATAAGCCATTACAACTGCATTCGCATTTAATGCATCGGGAATTCTTCCAAGACAATAGGAATTTCCAAAGAGTACCACAATCAAATTTGTTTTCCCTGCGAGATTTTTTATCAATTGATTGACACTGTCGTTTATTCCGAAACCGAGACTAGCCCTGGTAGAAGTATTATGAATGCTGAGAATAACATATTCATATTTTTTATTTTCAGCATTCGCCCCGGATAATTCTGTTAAAAGGCTGTCAAGGGTTTTACTACCCGGATCTTTTTCCAACCTGAACTCATCCACAGGCATATACCTGTTTAATAATTGCTGAAACGGATTAGCAAGTGTATCGTTGATTACAACGGATGCAATCTTTTTTCCTGCAACATCTCTTAAAGGGAGCAAATTATTTTTATTATTCAGCAGTGTAATTGAATTGCGGTATAACCGGTAATTAAGCCATTGTGCATCTGGCGCATTAAGATCAGTGATGAGATGGGTATAGTTAACAGGACTGTAATGATTTAAACCGCACCAGAACTTAAGTTGCAACATTTTTTTAACCTTTTCATTCATATCATTTTCATCGAGGTCGCAATTCTGGATGGCATAATGAATCTGTTCAATTGCTGCAGGAACATTTTCCGGGTACAATAAAATATCGTTTCCCGCCTGGAGTGCCCGCACTTCAAGCGCTCCGGGGTTATAGGCCATGCTTACGCCTTTCATGTTCAATGCATCTGTAAAAATTATTCCTTTGAAACCCATTTTTTCTTTCAATAAACCTGTGACAATTTTATTTGACAATGTGGATGGCAGATTATTCGTTGTATCAAGAGACGGGATAAACAAATGTGCAACCATGATGCTTCCAAGTCCATTATGTATAAGAAACCTGAAAGGAGCTAATTCCATCGTATCGAGTTCTTCTGCGCTCTGGTTAATGACCGGCAAAGCAAAGTGAGAATCTGTATCTGTATTACCATGCCCGGGAAAATGCTTTCCGCATGCAAGAACACCATTATCCTGCATCCCTTTCATATAAAGAAAACCCTTTCGGGCCACATCATTTTTATTTTCGCCAAATGAGCGGCTGTTGATCACCGGGTTGGCCGCATTATTATTGATGTCAATATCAGGAGCAAAATTTACGTGTATGCCCATCCGTTTGCATTCGCGCCCGATTTCTTTTCCCATTTCGTAAATTAAAGTATCATCAGCCATGGCGCCCAGGGTCATTTGTCTTGGACACCGGATGGTACTGTCAAGCCTCATGCTTAATCCCCATTCACCATCAATGGTTACGAGCAACGGAATTTTTGATAAATGCTGGTAGTGATTTGTAAGCTCTGCCTGTTTCACCGGGCTTCCTTTTAAAAACATCAGCCCACCGATATGGTGATGACAAATGAGAGAGTCAATAAATTCGGGGTTTGCATTTGAATCGGACCAGGTGGTAACGACAAATATTTGGCCGATCCTCTCATAATAATTCATTGTCTGAAAAACGGAATCAGCCCAATGAGAAGACTCCGGAGTTAAGAAAGCAGGGGAGACAGGTTGAGAATTACAAACAAAAATTTTTAAGTAAAAAATAAAAAATGCGATGACTATTACAGTTTTCCTGGACAATGACATTAAAATTTGAAATTTGAATTACCGGACTTGATGTTTTCAAAAATAGAAAGAATACAAAGTGCAAATCGTTTTGAAAGTATCAGTAAATAACAATCAATTGTTAGAAACACTGATAAATAAAAAAGCGCATTCGTGAATGCGCTTTTCAAAAAAATTTAATCTTTTAAATTATTATAATTTCACAAGCCGCTGAATCATTATTTTATCGTTTGTTGTAAGGCGGATAAAATAAGTTCCCGAAGAGAGATCGTTCAATTCAAATACATGTTTGCCTGATAACTGCATTCCATCTGTAACTTGTTTTATTTGTCTGCCGATAATATTCAACACTTCGATATTGACATCTGAAGGATTTGTTAATTGGTATTCGAGGTTAAAATTATCTTTTGATGGATTCGGATAGATATTGAAATTGTTCAGGCCTGAATTGGATTCGCCAATGCTTACAGTACCAACAGTGATTGTTTGCTGGGAAGTGGTAGCGCATGTTCCATTGAAAACAGTAAGTGTAACAATATAAGTGCCGGGCGCGGCATAGGTGTGAACGGGATAAGGGGTAGTTAAAATTGTTCCGTCACCAAAATCCCACGTGCGTGTAACTCCTGTAGTAAAATTAAAAAATCCAACCATTAATCCCTGGGCAGAGTATGTAAAGGACGCATCAAGCGGTGCACCTGCCTGCTGAGTAAGAGTGACAGGAACTGCCACCCAGTTATTATTTTCATCTTCTTCCTGGAAGTGGTTGAAAGGATCCATCTTGGCAACGATATAATAATTGCCATTGCAAATACCCGGTACATCAATGGTCTGGCCGAACCCGGAACTGTAAATATCATAGTGTCCCACAAAAATACCCTGGCCGGCACTGCTGCAGCCTGTAACAGTTCCCATATTAATATTAGGCAACATGCTATTCGTAATAACCTGTCCATTGCTCATGCAAATACTGTCCTGCGTATCACAAGTTCCCATGTTAATCATGCAATACCCGTACTTAATGCCTTCTCCGATGATAGGCCAGGTAAACGGATCGGGATTCCCGGTTGCAACGCGTAACGAAAATTCAAAAAAATCTTCGGCATGAACGTGATTGTGTGCAGGGTGAAAACTCTGATAGCCTGCCGGATGATCTGACCATGTCATCAGCCCGTTAGAGTTTTTATGATAGATGCGCTGGTTAACCATTTCCTTTGGCGGTAAACCATTAGGACAGGTAGTGGTAAGGCACGAAACGGATACAGTGTCGCAAAAACATTGCCCGGTAGGTTTCATTTCAATGGGTCCCGATCCGACATCGATAACTGCATTCGGTAAATCAACCTGACCCAGTGTTTCATTCCATCCGTCACGTATGACTACATAAGAGTTAATAAGATCAGGGAGCAAATCACAATCGTTCAGCGATGTATCTTTACAGGTGCACCCGGAAGCGTTAGTTGTGGTGCAAACAGTACTTGTCGGATCAGGAGGAGGATTGAGGCTGAATGTAATTGCACAGCCATTTAATGTTCCGGCTGAAGTGGGGAACTCGTCAATAACAGACAACTTCCAGGTACCATTCGGGTCCTGTGAATTATTAAAATAATTGAGCGATTGATCCGGAATATAATTTCCCTGGAAAGGTGGGAAGCCAAGGCCTATTGCTATCGGAGCATTCATAATGAAACATGTTGCAGAATAATTTCCTCCCACACCTCCATTATGATTGGAGAGAACGATCGTATCCCCGGCTGCTGAAATAAGAGAAATCTTCAGGTCACTTACCCACGGATGCGTAATGGAAAGGCACACCTGGTAAATGCCGAATGAAGAATTAATAGAGGAAGCAAGACCTGAAACAGCTATCGGAAAATCAACTGCTGTATTGTTATCAGGAATAGGAGCAGGCAGCGTTGCCGAAGTGCTGAACGTTTGCGAATAAGCATACGAACAAAAGCATACAAGAATAATGAGTAAGGATTTTTTCATATCATTTAAGTTTTGGAACTGTGAAGGTATAAACTTTTTTGAAATGTCAAAGCTAAATTGAAAATATTTATTCACACGCTATTAAGAATCGTCTATGTGAACCTATTCATTTTTTAGAATTTAAAATTTCATGAATATCTGCCAGGTGGTGATCATCATGCTCGGCTGTAAAAAAAGCCATATCGCAGGGCCGCATTATTACTTTCAGGCGGGGATGAACGGATTGGAAATTTTGCGTTTCATCATCGAGTTTTTCCAGCCTGCGGACAAACTGTTTTCTCTTTTCAGAAAATTCGCTGATCAGCTGTTCCACACTTTTTTTATTATGATCTGCAGCATATGTTTTTGCATTGCTCATATCCGCTGCACGCAATGTTTCTTTTTTAGAAAGAAAATCATCAATCCTTCCCTCATGTAATTCTTCAAGATCGCTGAGATGGCCAATATTTTCTTTGATGCTCCATTTACCCTCAGGTTTTAAGGATGCATCCTGATCCGGCAAATTAATTGTCATTTCGCGCAACCGGGCCGGTGTACCCCTGAGCCGGGTTAAAATGTCAGGCAGCCATCCTGCCGGAAAATCAAAACTGAATTTTCGCTCTGTCCATTTTGCTCTTTGCATATTATAATGTTTAAAAAAATAATTTTTTCCCTTCGGTTATTTTGTCTCTGTTCCTTTCATGTTCTCAACACTTCTTCAAATATAATATTTAAAAAATAAAATTTTCCCTGTTGCTAAAATTTTCCGGCTACCGTTCACCGGCTTCAAACCACCATTCACCGACCCGGATATTTGCTCTGCCTACCTGTTCTTGGTAAAGGAATTAACTGCATATATGTTTGCATAAAAAAAATACAACATGGAAAACAGTGAAAAAGAAATTAGAAATGACGATGCTGAAATGTTCGGCCGTTGGGAAAAAAATCACCGCAAGGCAAAAGTGTTCGGTGGATTATTAATTGCAGGAGCCGGCTGCCTTTTCCTTGCGAGAGAAATGGGCGCTGATATCCCTTCCTGGATATTCACCTGGCAAATGTTTCTTATCGTACTTGGAATTTATGTGGGTATTAAACATGCATTCAGGCATATCGGCTGGCTGATTATGATATTGATCGGATCGGCATTCCTGCTCAGGGATTTCATGCCCGAATATGATTTTACACATTATTTGTGGCCATTTGCACTGATCATTGTCGGAGTCTACGTGATGCTGAGACCCCGCAGGAAATGTGGTCCTCGCTGGAGAAGATGGGACAGGTACAGAAACCGCCCGCAGGAAACTCAATGGCAGCAGCCCGCGCAGGGAGATGATTACATTGACCTGTCAGCGGTTTTCGGAAGTGTAAAAAAAAACATCATTACAAAAAATTTTAAAGGCGGAGAGGTGAACTGTGTGTTTGGCGGTGGGGAAATTAATCTTACACAGGCTGATATTAACGGTACAGCCAAACTTGAAGTGAATGCTGTTTTCGGGGGAGTGCGGTTAATTGTTCCTTCGCATTGGCAGGTGAAATCTGAATTGACCGCTGTGCTTGGAAATGTCGAGGACAAACGCCCGCCATATAAAGATATTACAACCGATCAGAATAAAATGCTCATCCTGGAAGGTAACGCAGTTTTTGGCGGAATAGAAATTCACAGTTATTAATAATTTTAAATTTTTAGAAAAATGAAATGGTACATTGCAAAACTTGTATTTAATATAAATATCGGTGAAGGCAGAAACAGTTCTCAATTTGATGAACAATTGCGACTGATACAAGCGTCAGATACGGGCAGCGCTTTTATTAAAGCGCGTTCTCTCGGAAGAAATGAGGAACATTCTTTTCTCAACAAAAAGGAAGAAAACGTGGAATGGAAGTTTATTGATGTGGCGGATATACAACCGCTGAATGAATTAAAACATGGAGCAGAAGTGTATACCTCTACACATACAGACGATCAGCCGGAAGATTATATTAATTTTATCCGGTTAAAATCATTGATGATTCAGTCCGAGGAACTTGCTCTTGCATGAATAGGAGGGGAGGTTGATATTGAATCTGCGACAGGTATTAAAAAAATTTCCATAAAGTACGGTCTTGATAAAAACAAATACATACGGTCAAACCATTTTACAGTATTCTGCACTTTGGGTTTGCCTTACGGTGATACAGACATTTGTCCTTCACCGTTTACATATTGAATGGCGCCTTTCACTGATTGATGCTTCTTTTTCCAATATTCTATTGGCTTTTGCAGGTTACATTGTGGTGAATACATACCGTTTTTATACGCCCGGTACAGCAGGTTTTCTTTATCGCGCGGGTTATGCTGTGGTGCTTGCGGTTATTTGTATAACGGTGCTGAAGTTTGTTCTTTCAAAAATATTTTCACCGGAAAAATATTACCTGGCATTTCTTGAAGAATCCCTGCCATTACGCTTTATGTTTTTTTTCCTGATGATTGCCTCTATGACAATGATCAGCATGCTGAGATATAGTATGTTTGAGCAGGAGTCAAATAAAAAAAGAAAAGATGAAGCGGAAAAATTATTACGTGATGCGGAGTTATCAAAACTCAGGCAGCAGCTGCAGCCGCATTTTTTATTTAACAGCCTTAATTCTATCAGCGCACTTGCAGGTTCGCGCCCTGAAGAAGCGCGTAAAATGATTCAGCAACTGTCAGATTTTTTGCGTGGAACGTTAAAAAAAGACGAGCAGCAGTTAGTCAATTTTTCAGATGAGCTGCAACATTTGCAACTCTATCTTGATATTGAAAAAGTCCGTTTTGGTCACAGGTTGAAGACAGCTATCAGGCACGATGACCGGAGTATGACAATGCAATTACCTTCGCTGCTGCTTCAGCCGGTAGTAGAAAATGCGATTAAATTCGGGTTGTATGAAACGACCGGTGAAATTATGATTACTATTCACGCAGAAACAAAAGACAACCTGCTTACTGTCCGGATTGAAAACCCGTTTGATTCTGCTGCATCCGGGCCAAAACAGGGAACCGGTTTCGGGCTCAGCGCTGTGCAGCGGAGGTTATACCTGACCTATGGGAGAAATGATTTAATGGTAACTGAATCAAAAGAAAATATATTTGCTACTACTTTAAAAATTCCGCAAAGCGTATGATAAAAACCGTATTGATAGACGATGAGCCTTTAGCGAGAAGCATCATTAAAGAGTATTTGCAGAATTATTCTGAAATTGAAATCGTGCAGGAATGTAATGATGGTTTTGAAGGAGTAAAAGCGATCATGCAACATCAGCCCGGACTTGTTTTCCTGGATATACAAATGCCTAAAATCAACGGTTTTGAAATGCTCGAACTTGTGGAACCGGCACCAGCCGTTATTTTTACTACAGCTTTTGATGAGTATGCCATTAAAGCATTTGAATCGCATGCTATAGATTATTTATTAAAACCTTTCAGCAAAGAGCGTTTTGATAAAGCAATGCAAAAATGGCTGAGTCAGAAAACCATAACTAACACGGAAATCATCAGCGGGGAGCTTTTTAACACTCCCGTAAAACAACCGGATGAACAGAACCGCGTGGTAGTGAAATACGGCAGTAATATCCGTATCATACCTTCACATGATATCTATTACATAGAAGCGTTTGATGATTACGTAAAGATTTTTACAAAAGATGATTATTATCTTAAGAAAAAGACGATGAATTATTTTGAGCAAACACTAAATGCAACAGAATTTTTGCGTGCGCACCGGTCATATATTGTAAACCTTCAGCAAATCACCCGCATTGAGCCTTATGAAAAAAACAGTTACATAGCGCTTTTAAAAAACGGGAAGAAAATTCCTTTGAGCAGAACCGGCTATATCCGGCTGAAGGAAGTCCTGGGGCTGTAAACTTTGTAAAGCAGCATTCCTCAGGTAACAATTTTAAAAATTTTCTTCTGTAAAATTTCTCTTACGTGAAGCAGCAGGGCAGGCTGATTATTAAAAATAATTCTTCTCGAGTGTATTTCAATTGGAATTTCGGTGCCGTTTTTATTCCATGTATAACTTTTCAATCGTGAAATTTCCTGGTCCCACAGCATTAAATAATTTTCCATTATTTCCTTCGTCTTTTCTTTAGGGGCCAATTCAGTAATATTTATCCCGATCAATGCTTCAGGGGGCATGCCCTGGAACCTGCCTGCTTCTTTATTTGCATTCAGTATAGTTCCGTTTTCATCCTCTATATAAATGGCATCGGGTGAATTATTAAAAATGTGATAGAAGTTTTTTTCTGCCTCCGCTATTTTCATTTCTTTTTCCTTTATTTCAGTAATGTCCTCAACCGTACCAATGTAGCCGGTAACTTCTCCATTTGCATCCTTGTTGATCACTGCATTTCCTGATACCCATTTTTCCTTTCCGCTTCGAGACAAATAGCGGTATTCAGCATGAAACAATTGATTTTTTTTAGTGGTATCATACCACTGATCAAATATTCGCGCTTTATCATCAGGATGCAATGCCTCTATCCATCCTTTGCCCAACGCATCTTCAAATGTAAATTCTGTTAACTGGCACCATTTCTTATTGACATACGTACAATTTCCGTTGGTATCCGTCTTATAAATACCTATAGGAGCATTTTCAGAGAGATTCATGAACAGCTCTTCCGTTGTCTTTAGCTGCTCGTTAAAATTAGACTGGGAAATTTGTAACTCATGCTCCGCTTTAATTTTTTCGGTAATATTTCTTCCGATTAATAAAGAAGATGTCACGTGTTTATCGGCATTAAATATAGGTACGGCTGTAGCTTCTATGAAATGAATAGTGCCTTTTGAGCTGACAAATTTGAACGTGAATTCCTTTTTATTTCCCCTGCAAACATTTTCATGAAAAGACCTGAATTTTTTAAGATATTTTTTGTCCACAAAATTCCAGATGGTCGCTTTCTTCAATTTGTCAGGTGAGATTATTTCCGTTAAATTTTTTGCCGCAGGATTCATTTTAAGAAGTTCACCGCGAAAGCCGATTTCAAACATGCAATCAGGATTGTTATCAAAAATAATCTGCAGCTTCCCTTCACTTATTTTGCGCGACAGTTCCGCCTCATGACTGGTTTTCTCTGCAGCCTTTTTCCGCATGACATTTTTGATCACCACAGGCAAATGAAACAAGTTGGATTTGGGAACATAGTCATCGACACCTTTCTCGATATATGCGCGCGCAATTTCTTCTGATATGCTGCCGGTAATAAATATAAAGGGGATCAGGAAAGATTGTTCTTTTAAATATTTTAACGCTTCATTAATACTGTATTTAGAAAGTGTATATCCGGAGAGAATAAGATCAGGATGAAAATGGTTTACCTGTTTGATAAATTCATTCTCGGTTTTTGCAACCCGTGATTCAAACGTAACCATGGCATCTTCGAGAATACCCTCATACAGTTTTATTTCAGACTGCTTTTCTTCAAGAAATAATATTTTCACAGCGATTAAATTATTAATTAACAAAACAACTCTCCAAAGAAGACAAATCTTCATTGGCAAACATAGCCTCTTGTTTTTTCTAAAAACTACGGGGGGTACCGTATGAGGTCAAAAGTATGTAAAATTTTATTTCAGGATGACCCCGGGAAAAAATGTTAATAACAATTAAACGTGAATAATTGTTCTGTCTTTTGAAAGTAATTTCAGAAAAAGATAAGGACTCAATTTGAAATGGAAAAAATTTCAATTTTTATTTATTTATTACACATAATTAAGGTCTTAAAAACAATTTAAAAAAATAATTGCAGGGCAACTGAAAAGCCGCAGCAGATAAAGATTACAGCATATCCGTATTTTGATTTTATTACATTTCACAGGGTACATCCGAAATCTAATTAATTCATAATAAGCAATCTTAAATCAAAAAAACAGGCAACTATTCTTGTTTGCTTACAACTAAAAGAAAAAAAATTTTCTTGAGAAACGATCCATGATCCTATCAGTAAAATGGTTTAAATAATTTTCCCCCCTGGATGAAATGAAAAAACATTTACATGTGCCCCTTAAAGTTTTCGCACCGATTCTCACCGTCTTTGTTATATTAACTTCAGGCCCTGCGTTATTTTCGCAGGCGCTGGGCCTCAATAATTCTACCCCGAATGCTTCTTCCATTTTCGATGCTGTTTCAACTACAAAAGGAATGTTGTTACCACGAATGACTACAGCACAGCGGGACGCTATTGCGACTCCTGCAACAGGATTAATTGTTTATGTGACCGATAAAACGACAGGATTTTCTTATTATGACGGAACCAAATGGGTGAGACTTTATTCTCCTTCTTCAGCAATAATCAAAAGAAAAACTGCCGATGAAATTGTTTGCGGAACTGGCGGATCATGTGCGCAAGCTACAGGAACCACGTTGCAGAACGATGATGAACTGGTAATTGCCCTGCAGGCAAATGAATCCTATGTTATCGATGGCTTTCTTTTTATGATTGCCAGTAATTCAACTCCCGATTGCAAAATTGCATTTACTGTCCCTGCGGGCGCAACGATGACACTCGGTTATCATGCAAATTCCGGGGATGACAATACGAATATCGGCACAGACATTCTTACAACTTCAGGTGCCGCCAGTGTTGCTATAAAAAGCAGCGGAGGTTCGACAAAAGAAAATCCAATATTTATTTCGGGTTGTATAATAATGGGAAGCACTGCAGGAAATCTCACATTACAGTGGGCGCAGAGTTCTAACAGTGCCGGCAACACAGTGACCATTAAAACAAATTCATACCTGAGAGCTCAATTGATTAATTGAAATATCAGAAAGGTTTATGAAGGTAAAGTTTTTCAATGCATGGTTTGTTTTTGTAATTGTTTTGAATGAAACATTTTTTTGTATTGACCTGGGGGCGCAGGCCATAACAAATGACGGACTCGCTTTAACAATTAGTTCCGGACTGACAATGACCTTTGCCGGAGATTTTACCAATAAGAATTCAGGAACTATTGCGAACTCAGGAGCCATTGAAATAACCGGAAACTGGACTAATAACTCCACCGGAAACGTTTTCAGCTCGTCAGGCGGAAGCGTTAAATTTAACGGAACAGGAATTCAAACAATAGGAGGGGCTACTGCCACAACTTTTTATGATTTTACTATTAACAATTCTTCAGGTGCTCAATTAGCTTCGGATATGAATATTTCAGATTCACTTTTGATGACCTCCGGAAACTTAAATCTTGCAAACTATATAGTCACACTGGGTATATCAACAGTTACCCCCGGTAAATTAATTTACACAGGCGGATGGTTATATGGCGGGACATTTAAGAGATGGTTTAATACTTCAGTCGTAGCGAATGGTTCTTCCGCGGGATTATTTCCCGTAGGCAGCTCAGCGGACTACCGTCCGGTATACGTAAGTGCACCGTCAGTTTCACCTTCAGCCGGGGGAACAATAAGTGTTTCGCACACTTCCGCAGGAACTTTGTCATTCGTATTATATACTGACAGCGATGTTACTATTAACAGGCGCTATGATTCATATTGGAGCATATCAACCGGTAACGGGCTTTCCGGGGGAACATATAATCTTCGTGCAGAGGGAACGGGATTTACTTCTATCCCGCTTTTATCTTCACTAAGGCTCACACAGGCATTGAGCGCAGTGGGTGCATATGGTACAAATGCCGGTACGCTTGCAAACCCCCAGGTTAACAGGACAGGGATCAGCGCTGTTCAGTTAACAAATAATTTTTACTTCAGTTATCCCATCAGCGCTTTGCCTGTGGAATTGATTTCCTTTAATGCACAATACAATGCAGGATTGACAGCATTAGTATGGAAAACAGCTTCGGAGGTAAACAGCGAGTTTTTTATTGTCGAGCGATCCCAGGATCTGTCAAACTTTAATGCCATAACAAAAACCAAAGCAGCAGGAAACAGTACAGAGATCAATGAGTATTTTGCAAATGATTTTTCTCCTTTAAAAGGGTGGAACTATTACCGTTTAATGCAGACAGATATTAACGGTGAAATTCATTTTTCAAAAATAATTTCAGTTAATACTGATGCTGATGAGGGCAACATGGTTGTTCTGAATAATCCCATACGGGAGAAACTGGATTTTACTTTCAACACCTCATTTTCGGGGATAACAATTATAAGCCTCTATGATTTATCAGGGAAACTTGTGGAATCAATGGAAATTAAATCGCGGGTGAAAGGTGAAGCCATTTCAATTGATTGCAGCAGGTTTACCAGCGGATTATACTGCCTGAATATCAAGAGTGGAGAAGAGAACTTCCAAACCAAAATCTTCAAAATTTAAAAAAATGCAGGCTTAATCTCAAAAGAGAAACCTGCAGGGGATTGCTTTTGGCTTACTGCCACTTCAAAGTAAGGGTGATAAATAAATCATCATCATCAATTACAATTGAAGATGGGTAATGGTCCTGGGCCGTTGCATGCGTTGCGGGAGTGAAACCCGGGCTGCCAATAAAGTCATCCGCATCAGGAAAATCATCGTCATCATAAATCTTAACGGATTTGTATTCACTGAAATCATTAATAATAAAAGGAGAAGTTAAATTCCATGTAACGGGTAAATCGGCCTGCACAACATTACTATCGAGCATAGAAAATCCATCAAACAAAACGGTAGTGTCAGCATCTGTTATTTTAAAATAAAGATCAGGTCCGTTAGCAATATCCCAATTTACACCCAGGTTGTTTACGAATGACATATCAGTAATTGTAAGTGCTGTTATCTTTAAAGTTGCCGGGGCATTTAAAATCGTAAGTGTTTGAGTGCTGCTGTCCGTTCCGGCCTGGCCTGTTGCGACTAATTTTACAGTGTAAGTTCCGCCTTCTGTATAAATATGCACCGGGTTTCCTTCAGTCGAAGTGTAATTATCTCCGAAATACCATATATAGGACGATGCATTCGAAGTTGCATTCGCAAAACTGACAGCAGCCGGTGCAAAGGTACCGGCCCCGCTATAAGTGAAACTTATTTCAGGCTTGGAAACATTTTCAGGCAGAGGAGTACCATTTTCATCATCCTTGCTGCAGCCACCCAAAAGAAAAATTAATAAAAAAATTAAAGGGAAGTAAATTTTATTTTTCATTATTATAAAGTATAAATCTTAAAGTTGAAATGTTTTTTTTAAGGGATCGAAGTTAAAATAATAATTCGAGACAATTGATTCGAATAGGGAAGTTTCACTTCGGATAAGTAAGCCGGGATTTATAAAATGGTAATGGTTGACAAACTGAGTTTATTAACTTTCTCCTCTGTAGAATATATTAATTATTATCCTATAATTAACATTATGTTAAATAGCCCCGCAACAAAGCGAGGTTTAGGGTTTTGAAAAGGTTCTACTCTTTTGCGCACAAGGGCGCATTTAAACTATTATTGTGGAATGGAAGATGTAACAGGAATTGAAGATATATTGGATGAGTTTTTAAAAGAGATTGCCCTCCATCCTATTTTCTTTATCGGTTCAAAAACCGGCTTTGTAACGCAAGACCATTATTTTCAAAAATTTAAAATTACCAGCCCTCAACTGCTCGAACTCGTTTACATAACCCATAAAGATGGATATTTAAGAAAATCAACACAAGGCGAATATGAAATTGTTGATGTTTCTTTAAGTTTAAGAGGAAAGGAATTTCTTAAATTAGGTGGGTATGCTGAAAGGAAAAAGAAGATTAAAAGACAAAAAAGGATTGAAATTTATCGCGGAGCGGTTCTAACACTTTTAGGAGTGGTTGCAGGCTCAATACTACAATGGGCGCTAAAAGAAGACCAATCAGACCGCCCAACAGAGTATAACGTATATCCAACCACCATTCAACAAAGTTCTGACACGATCCTGCAAGATACTGTTGTAATCCATGATACCGTCTGGTTTGAAAAGAAATAGATTCCCTGCTCTGTAAAACCCAAACCTCGTTTTTTTTATTTTGACCCCTTTCCGAATTCCCGAAACATTTGAAAAAAATGTTTCTCCATTCTCCAAGGGGTATAAGACGGGAGCCTGTCCGAAAAATTGAATCCGGAACACTCATAAATTCCGTGTTCTATTCGTCTTCAATTTTTCGGACAGGCTCCCGTCTTCAAAATAAAAAAATTTGCATTCGCACGGTAAACCAAAGCTATTGAAACATAAAATGAGTTATGTGCATCCCAATGATTTCTTTAATTTTTGGATACATTTTTTCGGCATCAAAGGGCGCAGCATAACAAACCATTATGTTAAATAGCCTAAATCAAATCAAAGGGAACTATTTTACAACAATCCCCTTTTCTTTTGTGCCTGTTATCGTTATTGCTTCAATTCCTCCAAAGCCTTTTTCATTTCATCAGCTTTTTTCAAATCCCCTAACCTTGCATATATCTGTTTTAGAGAGTTGATTGTAACTACATCCTTGGGATTCACTTCATGTGCTTTTTCTAAATATGGCTGGGCTTCTTTAAATTTTGCCTGGGCTTTTGCTTTTGCCTCATCATATTCTTTTTGTTTGGCTGGCGGAATACTATTTGCTTTATTGGAAAGCTCTGCTGCCGTATTAAAATATAAAACTCCCAATCCATAATTTGCATCAAAATAATTGGGTTTTAACTCAATTGCCTTTTTATAATCTTCAATAGCTTTTTCTCTTTCTTTCTTGTTATCGAGCAATGTTGCACGGTTAAAATACAATTGCTCATTTTCAGGCGTTGCTGTAATTGCATCGCTTAATTTACTTATTAATAAATCTGTTTTTCCCTGTGCTATATAAATATTAATTTCTTCGCTGATAAGTTTGGGATTGTCCTCAAAAATTTTCCTGCCCTGTTCAATATAGCCTAATGCCTTTGCCGTATCCTTCTCCTCGAGGTAAATTCTGCTCATGTTTAAATAAATTGATGGATCATTAAAGTGTGCATCAATGAGCTTCTGCAAATACATTTTTGCCTTTTCCATATCTTTTGCTTTTTTATAAACGAGGTACAAATTCTGATTCAGCACATCGGCAGTTATATTATTTCTTTTCAGGTTGTTATTTTTATCAAGCGGCAAAATGTCAAAAATCTGGTTGTAATATTTTGCTGCGCGCTCAAAATCATTTTTAGTATACGCTTCTACTGCCCTGCTGAACAAACCTACACCGCATATCCAGGTAAGATCATTGACTTCGTCCAGGTAATCATTTTTTGCAAGAAATTTAGTTTCGGTTTCCAGCTTCAGTACATTCAGAATGCTGCTCGCGGCTTTCTCCGCAGCATCTACATCCAACTGATTGATTGCAGCGATGGAATCATAATCTATGGCATGATAAATTTTTCCTTTATAATACCACATTTTAGGGTCATTATTGGTGGATGAATTTTCAGCCGCCATGTCAATAAATCTTTTTGCATTGGCAATTTCACCCTGTTTGTTTTTTGAGCTTGCACGTTCATAGTTTTTAAAATAATTAGCTGCACTCTGAACATTGTTACTCTGTGAAAAGCTTTTTAATGAAATCAGGATAAGAAACAGGAATAATATATTTTTCATAACTTTTGAATTGGTAAATGGTTAAACAGTTAAATTGTTAATTTATATTTTTTTGAATGGCTATATTGTTTTATTGTTATATTGTTAAACTGTATCATTCAAAGCAATAATTCAGCAATATAACAATTTAACAATATAATGCCGAAGGCATCCCTTCGGGACCATTTTTTAATTTTATTCCAACTCTATTTCTTTCACTTTGCCAAGCCCTAATTTTTCAATTTTATTTTTGATGGAATATTTATTTCCGACAACGAGGATAACAAATTTATCCGGTGAAATGTATTTATTGGCAAGGCCATTTAAATCACTTTTGGAAATATCATTAAGTATTTTAGTCTGCTGAGCGGTAAAGTCTGCGGGTAAATTATAGCGGACAATCCGGTAAAGAAATCCTGCTTTCTGAAATGGAGCTTCGTATTTCAATGCATCACTATTGAGATATGAATTTTTTGTAAAGGTAACCTCATCATCTTTTAAACCTGCATTTCTGAAATTCGTAACCTCTTTCATGATCTCCGTCAAACAGGAATCTGTAGCATTTTTTCTTACGCTTGCGCTGATAAGAAATGTACCGGGGTATTTTGTACCGCTGAATCCTGAACGGATACCGTAAGTATAACCTTTATCCTCTCTTAAATTCAGGTTTAACCGGCTGTTGAAAGAGCCGCCAAGTGCAAAGTTCATAACATTGGATTTGTAATAATCACCTGTTGCATCATACGCTAAGCCGGGATTTCCAACCATAATCACAGATTGTGCAGCATCAGCCTTATGGGCTAAATAAACCTGGCCCGGAACAATGGGTGCAAAATCTGCATGATCCGGCAATTTAACTTCCTTTCCATTCCATTGATTGAGAAACTCCAGTTTCTTCAGCATATCAGATTCGGCAACACCTCCTACAATCACAATATTTGCTGCGGAGGGAGAATAATATTGAGCGTAATAATTTTTCACGTCATCCAGCGTAAATTTCTTAGCATTCTTTTCCGTCACGTAAGTTCCGAAGATCGTGTTTCCATAAATTAAATTGTCGTACAGCTTATCTGCAATTGCTTCAGCAACTTTTCTTTCGTGTGTGATGGATTCAATAAATTGTTTTTTTACCCTTTTGAAATCTTCGTCATTAAACCCGGGATGCAGCAATTTTTCTTCAAGTAATTTTAAGGTTGCATCCAGGTTTTTTGCAAGACTGTTGACAACAATGGTGGTACTCTCATTCTCACCCTGAAATGTAATATCGCTGCCTAATTTATCCAGTTCAGCGCTGATTTGTTCAGTTGTAAAATTTTTGGTTCCCTCATTCATAATGGCAGAGGTTAGCTCAGCCAATCCAACTTTCTTAGGATCAGCAGCGAAAACAAGGTTACCTCCTTCAATAGTTATAAGCAGAACCACTTTGGGCGATTCGGACGATTGTGTGCCGATGACCTTTAACCCGTTCTTTAACTGGCTGGTATAATACTTCGGAACAGCAATAGTTTTTGGAGATGAAGCCGCTGGTTTTTTACTCCGGTCAAAACTGTCTTTAGCTTTTACATATTTCAGGCCTGTATATTGAGGATCTTCAGCAATGGCAATATCAGCATTCGGGTTTACACTTTTTACAGTTACAGAATCTTCCGAGAAAGGATTTTTTGGATAAACATTTACAATGGCTGCATGCTTATCTTTTATATACTTGGTAAATACTCTGATTACATCTTCTTTTGTCACTTTATCATACCTGTCATACTCATCCGATAAGTTATATTGCTTGCCGGCAAAAGTCTGCCAGTCCGCAAGCTTTAATCCTTTTCCAAAAACAGTGGTGGCTTCATCTACAATTTGTGATTCTATTTTTGCTTTTACACGCTGAACAGCTTCGTCAGTGATCCCTGTGTTTTCAAATTCATTAATGGTCTCATGAATTTTCTTTTCAGTTTCATTAAAGCTTTTTCCAAGATCACCCGTTTCAAAATCAGGATATGCCACCACCTGGACCTGGAATTCGCCTGACAGTTCGCTTGTTCCGTGACCAGCGCCTGCTGCAATCGCTTTTTCAGTTTTTACAAAGTTTTTATAAAAAATGGAGTTATTCCCCTCTCCTATCATGCTTGCTAAAACATCCAGTGGTGCCTCATCGCGATGGTAGGAAGGAACTGTGGGAAACACCATAAGTGTCAGCGGCAGATAAATATTGTCAACATAGCTTGCATATTGATCCACAGCTAAAACAGGCACGGCAGTTTTTGCTTTTTTAACCTCCGGACAAGGAAGGATCGGGCCAAAATATTTTTCTGTCAATGCCAATGCTTCTTTCGGGTTCACATCTCCCGAAATTGCAAGAACAGCATTATTGGGACCATACCAGCGAAGGAAAAAGTTTTTCAAATCATCTACTGTTACCCTGTTCAGATCGTCAACATATCCGATGGTAGGCCAATTGTATGGATGGCCATTCGGATATAATTGCTGATCTAATAGTTCTTCTGTCAAGCCATAAGGAACATTTTCAATTCTCTGCCCTTTTTCATTTTTTACCGTTGATCTTTGAATTTCAAATTTTTGTTTTGTAACAGAATCGAGTAAGAATCCCATTCTGTCTGCTTCCAGCCACAGGGCAGTTTCAAGGTAATTAGAAGGTACAATTTCAAAATAAGTAGTTTTATCCCGCTGTGTAAACCCGTTCATATTGCCACCCGCTTCACTTATAATTTTAAAATGTTCTTTATCCTTTACATGGTCTGATCCTTCAAACATCATGTGCTCAAAGAAGTGAGCAAAGCCTGATTTTCCAAGGCTTTCTCTTGCAGAACCGACATGGTAGTTTACCGTTACATTCACAATCGGATCAGAATGGTCTTCGTGTATAATTAAAACAAGCCCATTCGGCAACTTCCATTTTTCATAGGGAATTACCAAAGGGTTTGCAGTAGCTTCAACTTTTTCAACAAGAGTTGATTGACCAAAAGTTTTTTGCTGAAACAACGAAGAGCAAAAACTTATCAATAAAATGCCAAGGGTTTTTTTCATGTTAGTTTTTTTTAATGGTGAATTATGGCAGCTAAATTATAAAATTGAACACATTGCTGAATTTTTGTTCTGTGAATTCATCAAAAACTTAGCGCAGGGAATTTTTATTTAGAAATTAAACCGGGAAATAATTTTTGCAAAAAATAAAATTTAAGAGATTATTTAGGATTTTCTAACGCGGCTTTTATCTTTTCATATTTAACCATATCCCCCAGCCTGGAATATATCTGTTTTAATAAAAGCATAGTGCTTTGATCTGTAGGGTTCAGTTCATATGCCTTTTCAAAGAATGGCTGGGCTTCTTTAAATTTTGCTTCTGTTTTTGCTTTAGCTTCTTCTTTTTCTTTTGTTTTACCTGCCGGGATATTGTTTGCTTTATTGGCAAGATCTGCCGCTTCATTGAAATACATGGCTCCCATATTGTAATAGGCATCAAAATAATCAGGCTTGAGCTCAATAGTTTTCTGGTAATCCGCTTTTGCCCGTTCTGTATCACCTAACTTATCGTAAATAATTCCCCGGGCAAAATAAAGTTGCGGATTCTGATCCTCTTTGCTGATAGCAATATTTAATGGATCAAGGGCCTCTTTGCTTTTTCCCGTGCTGAGGAAAAAATTAACTTCCTCTATGGCGAGGGCATTATCAGCAGGGAAGCGCTGTCTTCCCATCTGCACAACAGATAATCCTTTTAAAGTATCATTTTCCGATTTATAAATCTTGGCGAGAAAAATATAAATTTTGGGCTCATTATATTTCATTTCTATGAGCCGGTTATAATATTGTTTTGCCTTTTCATTATTTCCTGATCTTTCTGCAGAATAAGCGGCATTCAATGTTGACAGGGTATCGTTGGGACTTATTTTCAGCACAAATTCAAAAGATTCCAACGCCCCTGAATAATTTTTTGCAGTAAACTGCTCCACTCCCATTCCGAAAATTCTGTTGGCAATTTCAATTTTCCTTTTGGAAATGTCATCTGCATATTCGGAGGAAGGATTTAATTCGATTGATTTCGAATAATATTCATAAGACTTTTGTAAAGGCTGCGGATCGAGGTTCCCGAATTTTTCATGCTTAAAAATTTGCTGGTAAATTAATCCGCGATAATACCAGGTTTTTTCCATGCCGCTGCTTTGAGGATTTGAAGCTGCCTCATCAATGGCTTGTTTTGCCTTGTCAAGCTCATCGTATTTCATGTAATTAACTGCTACCTGAACTTTTGACTTTTGCGCATTGACAGCTCCAACATAAATCAATGCTAACAATAAAATTTTTATTTTTTTCATTATGACAGATTTATGATTGATTGTTTCGTTATTTAGTTTCCTTCCGGAAGGGAATTATTTTTTTCCCCGAAGCCCTCGAAATTATTTTTTCCTTCGCCTTGTCCTGACTTTGAGCTGACAGGGTCATAAGAAAAGTTGTCATAGCCCCAAAAGCATGAAATACAAATAATTTTTTCATGATGAGTTTTTTATTTGTCTTGAATTACTCCACGCTATCCCCATCTGTTGAAGTTCCGTTTTCTTCTTTATCATCGTCTGAAGGAGGGTTTTCATCATCATTTTTTTCTATCCCGTCAGGCTTTTCCAGGCTCTCAGAATTTTCTGAAAGTATTTCACCGGCAGGGCCTGCAGTTATATCCTGGTCTTCTTCTGTGAGCATTTCTTCAATTTTTGCCACCGATGCAATACCATCAGAATCATCCAGGCGTATTAAGCGAACGCCCTGTGTGGCGCGTCCCATTACACGCAGCTCGCTTATTTCCATCCTGATCGTGATTCCTGACTTATTAATGATCATCAGGTGATCATTTTCATTCACCGATTTTATTGCAATTAAATCCCCGGTCTTATCAGTGATATTAATTGTTTTCACTCCTTTGCCTCCACGGTTTGTTACCCGGTAATCTTCAAGGTCTGAACGCTTGCCATATCCTTTTTCAGACACAACAAGAATGGTTTCCTGCGGGTTCTGAATGCAAACCATTCCGATAACTTCGTTGGTTGCGCTTTCAAGTGACACACCTCTTACACCAGCCGCATTCCGGCCCATCGGCCGAACGGTGCTTTCATTAAAACGAATCGCTCTGCCTGATTTGGTAGCAAGGATTATTTCGTTTTTACCATTGGTAAGTTTTGCTTCCAGCAACTGATCACCTTCATTAATGCTGATGGCATTTATTCCGCTTGCGCGCGGACGTGAATAGGCTTCAAGAGAAGTCTTCTTAATGGTTCCTTTTTTAGTGCAAAGAATAATAAAATTATTGTTAAGGTATTCAGGGTCTTCCAGCGTTTTGATGTTGATAAATCCTTTTACCTTATCATCCGCATCGATATTCAGAACATTCTGAATAGCTCTTCCTTTTGAAGTCTTGTTTCCTTCAGGAATTTCATATACCTTCAGCCAGAAACATTTCCCTTTTTCTGTAAAAAATAAAATATAATTGTGATTGGTGGCAACAAAAAGATACTCTATGAAATCTTCGTCCCGTGTTTCACTGCCTCTTGATCCGCGGCCGCCTCGGCCCTGTATCCTGTATTCGCTTAACGGGGTACGTTTAATATATCCCAAATGTGAAATAGTAATCACAACCGATTCATCCTCGATCATATCTTCCAGTGAAATTTCATCACCGGTGTAAACGATTTCGGTTCTTCGTTTATCACCATATTTTTCCCTCATTTCACTCATCTCATCTTTCAGGATATCCATTCTCAATGGTTCATTGCTCAATACGTCATGATAATATTCTATGAGCTTCATCAGTTCATTGTATTCTTCTTTTATTTTTTCTCTTTCAAGGCCTGTAAGCTTTTGCAAACGCAGATCAAGAATGGCTTTTGCCTGGATTTCCGTCAGGCCGAAATTTGTCATCAAACCGTTTCTCGCTTCGTCCGGAGTTTGTGACCTGCGAATAAGAGCGATCACTTCATCCAGGTGATCGAGGGCAATTAAAAGTCCTTCGAGGATATGTGCTTTCTTTTCTGCCTCACCTAATTCATACTGTGTTTTACGAATTAACACTTCATGGCGGTGAAAAACATAAAATGCTATGAGCTCTTTAACATTCAGCAGTACCGGCCGTCCATGGACCAATGCAATATTGTTCACGCTGAATGACGATTGCAATGCAGTATATTTATAAAGATTATTTAAAACTACATTCGGGTTTGCATCACGTTTTATATCATACACAATGCGCATTCCATCGCGGTCTGATTCATCGTTCACATCCGCAATGCCTTCCAGCTTTTTCTCATTGACAAGATCAGCCGTTTTTTTAATCAGCTCAGCTTTGTTTACCTGGTAAGGAATTTCCGTAACAATAATGCGGTCTCTGCCATTTTCGCTGAGCTCAATTTCGGCCCGTGCGCGTGCAACTATTCTTCCCCTTCCGGTTTCAAATGCTTCTTTAACTCCTGAATAACCGTAAATAATTCCGGCAGTCGGAAAATCAGGGGCTTTAATATGCTTCATCAGCTCTTCAATAGTGATCTTATCATTTTCTATATAGGCTATGATCGCATTGAGCACTTCAGTAATATTGTGGGGAGGCATGTTAGTTGCCATTCCAACTGCAATTCCGGATGCACCGTTAACCAGCAGGTTTGGAATTTTGGAGGGAAGCACCGTGGGTTCCTGCAGTGTATCATCAAAGTTATTCCTGAAATCAACTGTGTCCTTGTCAATGTCGGCCAGCATTTCCTCAGCAATTTTTTTCAGTCTTGCCTCAGTATATCGCATGGCCGCAGGGCTGTCGCCATCAACTGAACCAAAATTTCCCTGGCCATCCACCAGCGGATAACGCAGTGACCATTCCTGCGCCATTCTTACCATTGCATCATAAACGGAAGTATCACCATGTGGATGATATTTCCCAAGCACCTCCCCTACAATCCTTGCAGATTTTTTATGAGGACGATTTGACAACACTCCCAGGTCAAGCATTCCATACAGTACTCTCCGGTGAACAGGTTTTAATCCATCACGTACATCCGGCAATGCGCGCGAAACAATTACCGACATTGAATAATCAATGTAGGCGCTTTTCATTTCTTCTTCAATATTGATCTTAATCAGTTTTTCTCCTTCAGCCATGTTAAGTTTGAAATTTAAAATCTCCCAAAGCGGGTATAATTCAGTTTATATTAAAATTTATGCAATTATGTCAGGATGTAATCTATTGGTAAAAAATGCCTGCTAAGCGACATTTTGAGAGTAAAATAATGATAGAGTTTCTTTAAAATTTTAATGATCGCGAAGGTACTAATTCTATGGCATATTTTATGATGAATTAATTAAAAAAATAAACAATAAAAAGTGAATGGTTTCGCCAAAACGTCACAATACAGTAAATTTCATGATTAGGAGGGAATATGTAATTTTGAAAGTTAGTTATTTTGTTAATAAGTATTTTTAAAAACTTGTAACAAAATAAAACATTTTTGCGGAATTTGGCGTACAAAATAAAAAAGCAAAAAAAATGGAAGCAAAATTTTCACCACGGGTCAAAGATGTGATCACCTATAGCAGGGAAGAAGCTCTGCGTTTGGGGCATGATTACATCGGAACCGAGCACCTTTTGTTAGGTTTGATACGCGAAGGAGAAGGAATGGCCATAAAATTTCTGAAGACACTCAACATAAACCTTATTGAGCTTCGGAAATCAATTGAAAGCTCTGTAAAAGGAAGTTCGGGTTCAGTAAGCAATTTGAATAATATCCCCTTGACAAAGCAGGCTGAAAAAGCGTTAAAAATTACTTACCTTGAAGCTAAAATATTTAAAAGTGAAATCATCGGAACGGAGCACCTTTTACTTGCAATCCTCAAAGATGAGGACAATATTGCCACCCAAATATTAAATCAATACGGGGTAAATTATGATATTATGCGGGAAGAGCTTGAAACCTTCCGTTCAAATTTCAAATCAGAAGCTCCGCAAAACCCTGCCGAAGACGATCCTTATTCTAAAGACGATGATGGTCCTGGAATTGGCGCTGCAAAAAAGATAGGCGATTCAAAATCGAAGACTCCTGTTTTGGATAATTTTGGAAGAGATCTTACACGTGCTGCTGAAGAAGGAAAGTTGGACCCGATTGTAGGACGTGAGAAAGAAATTGAACGCGTTTCACAGATCCTGAGCCGCAGAAAAAAGAATAACCCGATCCTTATCGGTGAACCCGGTGTGGGTAAATCAGCCATTGCTGAAGGCCTTGCTTTAAGAATTATTCAACGTAAAGTTTCAAGAGTGTTGTTTAATAAGAGAATTGTAACCCTCGATCTTGCATCTTTGGTTGCGGGTACCAAATATCGCGGTCAGTTCGAAGAACGGATGAAAGCAGTGATGAACGAGCTTGAAAAATCTCCTGATGTGATTTTATTCATTGATGAAATTCATACCATCATTGGTGCCGGTGGCGCTTCCGGATCTCTGGATGCATCCAATATGTTCAAGCCGGCCCTTGCAAGAGGAGAAATTCAATGCATTGGCGCGACTACACTCGATGAATATCGCCAATACATCGAAAAAGATGGCGCACTTGACAGGCGCTTTCAGAAAGTTTTAATTGATCCTACCTCTATTGATGAAACGATTGAGATACTCACGAATATTAAGGATAAATACGAAGATCATCATCATGTAAATTATACACCGGATGCGCTGAAAGCGTGTGTCACATTGACAGCACGCTACATTACAGATCGTTTTTTACCCGATAAAGCAATTGATGCATTGGATGAAGCCGGTTCGCGCGTTCACATTTCAAATATTCATGTACCTCAGAATATTATTGATCTTGAAGCTAAAGTGCAGGATATAAAAGGAGAGAAAAACCGTGTTGTAAGAAGCCAGAAATATGAGGAGGCTGCAAAACTCAGGGATACTGAAAAACAATTATTGGAACAGCTCGAGTCTGCAAAGAAAACATGGGAAGAAGCAACAAAGAGCCAGCGCTATTCTGTAGGAGAAGAAAATGTAGCTGAAGTGGTGGCAATGATGAGCGGCATTCCTGTTCATCGTATTGCACAAACAGAAGGAGCGCGTTTGGTAAAAATGCCGGCAGAGTTGAGTGGAAAAGTTGTCGGACAGGATGTTGCTATTAAAAAAGTTGTCCGTGCCATTCAGCGTAACCGTGCAGGATTAAAAGATCCGAATAAACCGATAGGTTCATTTATTTTTTTAGGCCCGACAGGTGTTGGTAAAACCGAGCTTGCAAAAGTTCTTGCCAGGTATTTGTTTGATTCCGAAGATTCATTGATACGAATAGATATGAGCGAGTACATGGAGAAATTTGCAGTATCAAGACTGATCGGTGCGCCTCCCGGATATGTAGGATATGAGGAAGGCGGACAACTTACTGAAAAAGTAAGACGCAAACCATATTCTGTTATCCTGCTTGATGAAATCGAAAAAGCTCATCCGGATGTTTTCAATTTATTACTCCAGGTTTTAGATGATGGCCAGCTGACTGACAGCCTTGGCCGCAAAGTTGATTTTAAGAATTCAATAATTATTATGACTTCCAATATTGGCTCACGCCAATTAAAAGATTTTGGTTCCGGTGTTGGTTTCAGCACGTCAGCCAGGCTGAATTCTTCTGACGAGCATACCAGAGGTGTTATTGAAAATGCGTTGAAAAAATCTTTCGCTCCCGAATTCCTGAACCGGATTGATGACGTAGTTATTTTTAATTCGCTCAGCAAGGAAGATATTCATAAGATCATTGATATTGAACTGGAGCATTTATACAAACGCATAACGGGTCTTGGTTATAAACTCAAACTTACTGATGAAGCAAAAGATTTTATTTCAGAAAAAGGTTTTGATTCTAACTTTGGCGCCCGTCCATTGAAAAGAGCCATTCAAAAATACATTGAAGATTCTTTAGCGGAGGAAATAATTAAAGGTGAAATGACCGAAGGCGATGTGATTGAAATGGTGCTTGATAAAGAGAACAGCCTGCTGAAAGCAAGCATTGTGAAGCCTGTGAAGACGAAAAAGAAAAAAGAAGAAAATTAATTACCAAACGGCAGGCAATCAGTAAAAGATTGCAATGGCTTCACTAAAAGATAAAATGGAAGCGTTTTGTGAAAACAGGACGCTTTTTTATTTGCCTAAGCACATCAGTTACTTTTTACCCCCCTCCTATCTTTCTATAACTAAGAGAGACTGATTCGCTTCAAAGCCGAAGTGCTGCGCTTCAGTAAGTGAAAATTTATCGTGAGCCATTAAGTAGAAATCAAATTGTGCAATGCCTGATTGATCGGCTTTGTAGTTGGTATGCCAATAGTTATTCATCGCATAAGCAAAGAGTGTGGAAGAAGATTTATTTTCTTTTTTCCACAGCTTCTCACCCTTATTGATTCTTCTCTCATCAATCATGTTTTCAATTTCCCATAATGCACATTGAGGAGATAAAAGAGTAATACCACGTGATGAATCTGATACATCCATCCATCTTTGTACTGAATAATAATCCCTGTTGCCGGCAGCAAGCTGCCCGAATTCGGGAGTGATAAATGTATCTGAAATTCCAATTCTCGTCAAAACATTTTTCAGATCGAATGGAAATGCAATATGAACAGATTCTTTTTCGCGTATTGCAATTTTATCAATGGTTACAGAAAGTTTAAGGAAATTTAATCCGTTAAATTGAGTGATAACATATTTTACTTCATTAGTTCCGTTTAGAGAACAAGTGGAGATAAATGTTCTTTGTACTATTCCGTTTTCAGTTTCCTCTGCCTTTTTTAATAATGTACCGGCAAAATTTTCGGGATTCAACCCTGCAACATACAAGGCATAGTTAATTCCTTTATAAATTGAAGTATCCACCCACCCTATCTTACCTCCTGACTGCAGACTTTTTATTGCCCCGCTTGCAGAATCAATTGAAAAAGTAAAACCAGGAAAAAAGCCTCTTCTCACATTGGGTTCGGGATGAAATGCAGTCAGCCGGAAAACTTTTTTACTTTCTGCAGGAATATCTCTTGCAATGAAACAGATATTTCCATTTTTTAATTTTTGGAATGGAACAATGTTGCCGCTATCGTCAACAATGGAAAATGGTTCACTGCTTTCGGGTGAATTAGTTTCAACATAGCCATCTCTCTTCCATGCAAGAGTGTTCCACACTTCCATCTCTTTGAAATTTTTTTTCCGGGGTATCAGTTTACTTTCGATTTGTTTTAGATAATAGTCTGCAGAATCAAGGAATTGTTTCTTGTAATCCCACTGCTTTGTTGTGAACGGAATATCGGGTTCGGAAACGCTGTTCCAGCTTCCCCATGTGTGTTCATGAAACATGACCACGCACCTGCGTGCCCGGTAAAACCAATTTGTATCAACATCTTTACCGGGATTGAGCTGAAATAATTTTTGCAGTTGAATTATTTTTTCAGCCAGCACCCGTGTTTCACTTTCTTCGCGTGCAGTCGAGTATGCGCCATCTTCCCAGTAAGGTGTGAAATCACCGCTCATTGCAGGAAGCCGGTTGCCATAACGTTTTTCAAAATTCTCCATCATCTCACCCACTGTTGTAATGTTAAGTTTGGGAGATAGATATTTTTCATTCCATGTTTTTACAAAATCACATAGTGTGCTGTCTGTGGGACCATTATCTGTTTTGATGGCATAACGCATCTGGACAATATCGTATGGATAATTAATGCTGTCAAGCTCGCTCATGTAATCAACTATTTTATCCTGTCGCTTTTCATCGAGATCAGCATCGGGAACCTGGTGAAACATGGAGTACCCCCTGCCGGTCACCCAAAAAAGAATTTTTGATTTTCCATTTTCGCTCATCCAGTAAAATGGTTTGTCACCAAGTTCGCGAATAGTTCCGCCAATGCGTTCACCTTTGTCAGGCAGATGAGCCTGGTAATTGGGTCCGCAGGAAAAATATTTGAAACCATGGTTTGCAAGCGACTGCACTTCACTCCAGCTTACTCCCGGAATATCGGTGAGCATGACAGAATTTACCGGTAATTGAAATTCATTTCTCAATTGAACAGCACGCTCTGTGATCCAGTTCAGCTCTTCGGGTTTGCAAAGCCCGGTAAGGATGTTCGCATAATGCCCGCTCATGCCGATCTGTTTCTTTCTGACTGCATCAAAAAAAATTTTCTTTTCCCCTTCAGTTGCTTCATTCAAAAAATTATCCACCGCCCAAACCGATTCAATATTCCATTTAAACCTGCTCTCTTCCGGATAATTTCTCGTTTGCCCGATCAGCTTTAAAGCATTCCTGATATTTTTGGTTTGAATTTTTGCAACTTCTTCCTGGAGGTTTGAATATCCAATATCATTGTGTGAGTGATGAATGATTTCAACTTCCCTCCGATGCACCGGTTGAAAGCGAACGGAATATTCCGAGTGAAATTTATTTCCAACATCCGCAATAATTTTTTCATCAGTCACTTTTGCAGATGTGTCAACAGGTAATTCAAAATAATTGTAGCCCGGTTTTAAAAGCGATTTATAGCTGCGGGAATTAAATTTGAGATACACCGTATCCTCTGAATTAAATGTGTGATCCGCTTTTACGCGAACGATTAGCTTTATTCCGTCTTTATTCTGAATCAGCAAGGGCGTTGGTTCGACAACAATTTTTTCAATATACTGATAGCGATGGATCATAAACCAGTCGTTACTGTTTTCATTTTGCCCCGTTATGGAAAAAATAAGCGATTTGCCGCGAACAATTAATTTTTTAGGAACCCTCAGGAATAATTTTCCATGTGCATCATCATAAATATCAGTGAAGGATGCGTCAAAAATTAATTGTACAGAATCTTTCCCTGTAAAACTCCAGCTAAATGGCGGTTTCTTTTTTTGCGGAGTGATAAAGGTCAGATATTTTTCTCCATTGATATAAAAATCAAAATGCCGGTCGGCTTTGCTTGTTCCTGTTGAATGGCCGGCTAAAAAATAAAAATAGCAAAAGTCATTTTTAAAATTTTCCGAAACAGCATCTGGCGTCCAGGAAATAATTTTTTTCCCGTCCGTGCAGCGCGTGAGCAATGCTTCTTTGGCAAACTGCCTGTAAGAAGAAAAATAAGGGAGGACTTCACCTTCCACATCTTTTTGATAGCCCCCAATCACTGACTGCATTCCATAGCCGGGAATATTGAATTGTGCCATGAGTGAACCTGGGCAAAACAGGAATGACAGCAGGAGAAATGCGAGAAAATTATTTTTCATTATAGCGTAAGAAGCTACAAGAATAAGAAAAGTAATCCTAATAAAATAAACCGGAAAAACCTCCTGGTAAATAACGAAAATAAAAATTCTACATTTGATGAATTGTATCAACTTCTCATGAGATTAAAATTTGTTTTACTTTCCGTTTTAGGTTTGTTTCCTTCATCAGATTGTTTTTCAATCATACTTTCTTCAAATGGAAAAACAAATTACTCAATCGTAATACCGGTACATGCAACAGGGGATGAAAGCCACGCTGCCAGTGTGCTGGCAAAATATTTAAAACAAATTACCGGGGCAGAATTTTTGATTCACCCGGATAACAGGCCTGAAAATGAATTTGAAATACTGGTTGGAAAAAATAATCGTTTACGCCAGCCTGATTCTTCAGTGAACCATCCTGATGGCTTGCATATTGAAACAGGGAAAAATAAATTGATGCTCAGTGGCGGTGGCGGCAAGGGCGTTGTGTATGCTGTTTATACTTTTTTGGAAAAATATTGCGGCTGCAGAAAGTACAGCGATAATGCAACTGTCATCCCAAAAGTTTCCGTACTGGCAATTCCTGATAATATTTCTATGAATGAAATTCCCGGAATTGATTTCAGGGAATATTATTACACCGCAACGGTTGATGAGGAATATCTTGAATGGCATAAGTTGATGCAGCATTTCCCTGTCTCTGCTCCCTCGCAATGGGGAATGTGGGTGCATACAGAAAATAAATTGGTTCCTGACTCCTCCTATTTTGATTCACATCCTGAATATTATGCCTATTATGGCGGTAAACGGCAACCCACGCAGTTGTGCCTCAATAATTCAGAAGTTTATGACGTGCTGGTAAAAAATCTTCGGGAGGAAATAAGGAAAAAACCTTTTGCAAAATACTGGTCGGTCAGCCAGAATGATAATTACGGTTATTGTCAGTGTGACAAATGCAGCGCCATTGATTCGATTGAAGGAAGCCATTCAGGGTCCATTATCCGGTTTGTTAATAAAGTCGCTGCTGAATTTCCGGATAAAATAATTTCAACGCTTGCCTATCAATATTCGCGCAGCGCTCCTAAATTAACAAAGCCTGCCGCCAATGTGAACATCATGTTTTGCAGTATTGAATGTGACCGCAGCAAACCGATTGCAGCTGATACTTCTGAGGGTTCTTTCGCAAAAGATTTTTCTGGCTGGAGCAGGTTAACAAACAATATCCTGATCTGGGATTACGTGGTGCAGTTTGCAAATTATATTTCTCCATTCCCGGATTTTAAAACGCTGCAACCAAACATCAAATTTTTTTCTGAACACGGTGTGCGCGATATTTTCGAACAGGGAAGTTCTGTCAACTGGAGTGATTTTGGCGAGATGAAAGCATATATTATTTCTGCATTGCTTTGGAATCCTGATGCAAATCTTGATTCATTATATAATGATTTTGCAACCGGATTTTATGGGCCAGCGGGAAAATATCTTTTAAGATATATGCACGAACTGGAATCAAATCTGGACAAATCAAAAGCTTTCCTCGATATTTACGGAAACCCTGTTACACAAGGACAAACATGGCTTTCACCGGAGCATATCGATGAGTATAATTATTATTTGGAGCACGCAAAAGAATCTGTTAAAGGGGATTCGGTTTACGCATTTCGTGTTGAACGTGCTTCATTGCCCTTATGGTATGCAAAGCTGGAGCAGGCAAAATTTTTCGGAACCGGTAAAAACGGGATTTTTGAAGATGTTTATGGAAAATGGAATGCGAAACCTGTAATAAGAAAAAGTGTGGCTGATTTTGTTGCCGCATTAAAAAAACACGGCATCACGTCTCTGAATGAAAATCATTTACCTCCCGATAAATATTTTGACGACTGGCAACGGATTTTTTCACATGGCATGATTGAACATTTGGCCATGGATAAAAATATTGCGTTCGAAATTCCTTTCAGCCCGAAGTATCCTGCCAAAGGAGCAAGTACGTTAGTTGACGGCATTGGAGGCTATGACGATTACCATTATAACTGGCTTGGATGGGAAGGACAGGATATGATTGCGTCCGTTGACCTGGGTGAAACAAAAAACATCAGCAGCATCAGTTGCGATTTTATGGAAGATCAGAAAAGCTGGATTTTTTTACCTTCAGGTGTTGAATATTTTTATTCTGATGACGGAAAAAATTTCTCTCCTTTCGAAGCTGCAATCACAAATGAACCGCCTCAGCCAAATAAAAACTTCAGCACAAAAACATTTGCAGCAGCTACGAATAAAATTTGCAAAGCGCGGTATGTGAAAGCAGTGGCGCACAATATAAAAACCTGCCCGCGATGGCATATTGGTGCCGGATATAATTGCTGGATCTTTTGTGATGAGATAGTTGTGAGATAGGTATTTCACCTCCAAACACAATTTGGATAATCAATCGTACATCACCGTTCTAATATGCTTTCCGAAATATCCGACTATAATTTTGTGTGAGAGTTCATCAGGCAAAATGTAAATTCTTGTATCTCCTAATTTGATATGCAGTTCAAACTGGACTTTTTCACCAGTTGATAAACGAAACTTCCTCAGTGTCGAATATTTCTTCATTGTCATTTCAGATTCACCACTTATATCAAGTCCAGTTTTGCTTGTAAATTCCTTTAGCGCAAACGCACCGCTTTTCCAGGTTCCAGCAAAATCATTCACCTTTTTTAAGCATTCAAAAACTTGATTGAATTTTTTCGTTAATCCAATTGACATTAGATGTTCCTCTAAATCTTGTCCAAGCAAAATATTGGGAAGTAATTCCAATCTTCTATTCCAAAGTTCGCTACTCTTTTCAAAACTTTCCTTTTGCTCATTTAAAATCCAATCATTGTGCGATTTCAGAACCTCTTCTGATGAAAAATGAAATACATCAACATCAATATTTCTTTCAGTCCCATCGTGATTTATAGAATAATGGTGGATTGAGACAGAAGGTTTTGACCATTCAGCATGAGTTGTTAAACTGGCAGCCAATGTTCCGTAAATATGAGCAGCGCCTAAACCAAAAACCTGATGTTTCTTCTCATCAAGTGTTTTATGAAACTCTGACCTTGCATAAACTTCAATCTCTGAAATCTCATCTGTCTTAATTAATGGAGTTGTGCTGACAATATCTCTGAATTTATCTTGTAAATCTGAATTGACATCAGCATCATTTAGCCAATTATCAATTCTGTATCCGTCAAGCAAATTAAGCTGATAGATGTTTTGTAAACTCTCGTGTAAGCGAATTTCAGTAAGACCGTATTCTTTTGCCCTGATTGAAGATTTTACAAATATCTCCAAGACATTACGGGCATCTTCTACTGAGTTTACTTGAGAGAGTGAAAGCTCATTAAACATGTAAACCATTGCCCGTTATTTTATAAGTTCATCTAATTGCTTTGAGTATTCATCAAAAAACCCTTTCGGTTTGTGACTAATTCTGCCATTTGATTCAATCACAGGTTGTTCAATTGTTGAAATGTGTTCTCCTGATTTTTCATCTCTGACAAAATAGAAGATTGAAACATCATCGGTTTTTACAAAGCCATTTTTAATAGCAACCCGAATCCCATTGAATAAATGGTCTGAATGCGATTCAATAATAAATTGCACTCCATCATTCGCTGCCCGTGCAATCAGTTCTCCAAGTTTTGCCTGACCTTGCGGATGCAAATGTGATTCAGGGTTTTCTATTATTATCAAATCTCCTTTCTTGGATGATAGTATTGCAGTTATTACTGGTAAGGTGTAAGTAAATCCAAAACCAACATTGACAGGACTGAATTCAGGTGTAACATCCTTACCTATTTCAAACTGATAACCCAGTTTTACAACATCCAACTCATTAAAGTAAGTAGAAATAACATGAGTGCCAGGAGTGACTTCGTTGAACCAAGCATCAATGTTTGCAAGCAGATTATTTGCTTTTGCGTTTTGACTATTTGCAGTTTCAAGTTTGTAGTATTCAGGATTATTCTTGTTCAGCGCAATGAATAGAGGAGCGTTCTCACCCCTATATCCTAAGAAACCTTGTTGTTGAACTGCTGCAAGATTTGCTTTGTAATTATGCTCAGGTGCTATCCTCTCTGCTTTTAAATACTTGAAGTTGGAATTAAAAAGCGAAAAATTTCCTTCAGTTATCGAATTGTTTGCATTGCTTTTATCATAAGGAAGAACATCGCTTTCAGCAACGAAGTTGTAGGAGACATTGACGATTGGTTTGTAATCATCATCAACTTCAAAGTTTATCAAATCGGTATCAGCGTGAATACTAAAAGCATCCTTTCCTTTACCAATATCAATCATTTCTCCTTTGAGCTGAAGTCCTTTTATTTCAGGAATAGTATGCGCATCAGATTGACGAAGCAGAAGCAAGGACTGAAGGAAAGTAGACTTTCCAATTCCATTCACGCCCGTAAATAAATTCAAAGTTGACAGATTAATTTCCGCCTCCTTAAACGCTTTGAAGTTTTTAATTTTTATTCGAGTAAGCATTATGAATACTTTTTTATTAGTTCTCCAATCTTGGTAAATCTATATTTTACTGATTTTTCTCCTGAAGTCGAAGATACTGTAGCTCTCAAAAAGTCTTCATCATCAAATAGTTTCTGGTAATCTTTTGTAAGTTTTGCCTTATTCTCTATAAGGTTATCCTTTTTTTGTTTGCTGAGTTTGTATATTTCAGAAACCCATACTTCAAATAATGCACTATTTAGCCTTGTGCTGCCTCCATCAACGATAGAGCGACTAAACAAATGTTTACCGAATAAATCCCTCTGAAAATAAATGGCATTAACTACGCCAGTAGAAATTTTCTCCAATTCAATATCTGATTTACCATAGAACATTTCCATTGTTTGGTCAAGGAACACAGAAAGAGGTTTTTGATAATCGTTGAAATCTCTTAGAATAAACGAACAAGCTCTAAGAAGTAATTCACGGTCTTCCATCCGTTTAAATTGCAATTTCAAAATCTGTTTCAATCGAGAATTTTCTGCGAACTCCTTTAAGAATTGCGAAGGGCTTTTCTTTCCCTTAGGTTTTTCTTGATTCAATGCATTTCTTATTTCCATTGCATTAAGCCCAACCCCACCGCTATTAATCCTTTTAAAGACATTGTATTTAACTTCTTTTGGAGTTGTAGGTTGAATTAGATAAGTGGTAACAGTCGTTTCTAAAATTCTTCTTTGCATCGCTCGATTCAACTTATCAAATGTTACTTCCTTTTCATTCAGCTCAGTTAGTATTTCCAATCCTACAAGTTCGATTGGTCTATTTTCCTTTTCCTTTAAAAGCTCATGGTCTTTTATCTCAGTATTGACAATAAATTTTTTTAAGCTCCATAATCTTTGAAGCCCGTCAACAACAAGCCATTTATCATCATCCGAAGCATCAAAATAAAAAGCGGGAAGGGGTAATCGAAGCATTATTGACTCAATTAGTCTGCTTTGCTTTTCATCATTCCATAAATTTCCCATTCTCTGAAATTCAGTATTAAGGTCAACCTCATTATTTTTCAATCTATCGACCAGTTGACCTATTGTTCTGGGTTCTACAATTATGGTAATGTCCTTTGGGTTAAAAGGTTTGGTAATCTCTCCAAGTCCGACAGAAGAATCTTCGTAGTCCTCTTCCTGCTTCGGTTGCTCGATTTCAATAATTTCTTCTTCTTGTTTAAATTTTTTGAGAGTTGGCATATTATTATCCCCTGTAATTGAATCCGCAAAGGTAGAATTTTCACTCTAAAAAGATTGAGTTTAATTCAGAGTTCATTTTATATGTAGCACATCCTTCAATCTCAAATCTCTCGATGAACTTCCAATCATAATTTTATAATCTCCCGGTTCAATAATTTCTTCGTTGTTATTATTAAAATGGCTCAGCATTCCGGGCGAAATTTTTATGCTCAGCTCTTTTGTTTCTCCTGCCTTTAAAAATATACGCTGAAAATTTTTCAATGAAAGAACAGGTTGTGTCAAAGCTGACAGTGGTTGGTTCAAATATAATTGTACAACTTCTGCTCCGTCCCGTGTGCCTGTATTCTTCAATTTAAAATGAAGCCTGGTTGATTCGTTTTGCGAAATTATTTTTTTATCAACTTTCAGATCGCTGAATTCAAATTCTGTATAGCTCAATCCGAATCCAAATGGAAACAAGGGTAACCCGCTTAAATCGAGGTAATCGTCTGCCCTGCCTGTCGGCTGATGGTTATACACTAACGGCAACTGCCCTTCTGATAACGGAAAAGTAATTGGCAATTTCCCGGAAGGGTTTTCGTCACCGAATAAAATTTTAACAATTGCATTTCCACCCTGCCCGCCAGGATACCACACGTCAAGAATTGCATCCGCACTGTCAATCCAGTTGCTCATTGTAATAGCGCTGCCCCCGAATAATAAAACGACAATTGGTTTTTTCAATGGCCTGAGACGTCTTATCAATTCTTCCTGCCTGCCCGGAAGTGCAAGATTTGCCCTGTCGCGAAATTCTCCCTCTTCAATCCCCGCTGCCACAAGAATGAGATCAGCGCTTTTTGCCGCCTGTAATGCTTCTTCAATTTTCCTGTCAGAATTATTTTCCGATTCCACATTCCAGGTTAATTTGAGCTGCGCATTGCCAACCGGTTCATAAAATTCAATGCGGATGTTATAAGTTTTGCCGGCTTCAAAATGGAAATCAGCAACGGTTCTGTGATAAGAAATTTTCTGCCAGCGGTCTATCAGTAATTTGTCATCAATAAACATTTTATATCCGTCATTCCCTTCCAATCCAATTTTGAATGTTCCTGTCTTTGGTGATTTTATCGTTCCCGAAAATTCAGCGGAGAAGAAATCATTTTTTATTTTTTTATCCGGTGAAAAAAAAGTATAATGAAAATTGATTTGTTTTTCATTCCTTGTTAATACGGGTTCACCTTGCAGCGAAGTATTATTATAGAACGAGGCAACGAGGCCAGCCTCTCCGTTTTTATCCGTTAAATATTTTTCCGGTATAATATCAAACAGTTTTTCATCCCTGCTAACTCCTTCAACATAATTTATTTTTATAGATTTCCCACACCGGCTTTTTAAACCTTCAAGCATATTTATTTTGTTTCTGCCGGCCCCGCTGTATCCTCCTAAACGGCACTCAACAGCATCTTTACCAATAACAGCAATCGTTTTTGCCGATGAAGTGCCGAGCGGAAGAATATGGTTTTTATTTTTCAATAATACGATTGATTTGACAGCAGCTTCTTCAGCCAATTGTTCGTGAGAAGCAAAATCAGTGTTTTCAATTGTTGCATATGGATGATCAAATAAACCCAATTCAAATTTTGCTTGGAGCACACGGGCAACTGCAGCATCAATAATTCTTTCATCCATGCTTCCGTCCAGGAAATATTTATTAAACAAAGTATCATGGTCAACGGAAGTCTGAAAAATCACATCGAGCCCGTTTTCAATTGCCAGCTTTCCTGATGTGGGATAGTCAGGCGATGTATTGTGAAGCACATTGGCGCCACCCACAGCGCCCGCGTCTGAAATCACAAATCCGCTGAATTTCCATTCCTGTTTTAATTTTTTGTTCAGTAAATAATTATTCATACTGCATGCTTCGCCATTCAATGAATTATAGCTGCTCATAATGGAACGCGCTTTCCCGCGCTGAACACACGTTTTGAAAGGAGGAAAATAATTTTCGTTCAATGTCCGCTCATCCGCATGCACCGGGTAGCTGTCACGTCCGCCATCACCAACATTTGCAATAAAATGTTTGGGAGTCGTTATGATATTCAATTTTTCAAACTCTTCCACAAATGCAGTTCCCATTTCAGAGGAAAGAAAAACATCTTCACCATACGTTTCTTCCACTCGCCCCCAGCGAACATCACCTGCTATGTTTACCACCGGTGAGAGCACCTGCCTGATTCCATATTGTTTAGTTTCTGCTGCGATTGCATGAGCCACCTTGTGCATCAATGAAGTATCAAATGCAGCTGCCAGTGCTATAGATTGCGGAAACGAAACCGAACCTTCTGCAACCAGGCCATGCAATGCTTCGCCAAAAAAAATTGCGGGAATGCCAAGCCGCGTTTTCTCTGCAAAATATTTTTGAACGGAATTAATTTTTTGAATTTGTTCATTGGCCGAATCCACTTTAATCTGCAAACCAAAAATTCCATTCTTGAATTTTACAGAATCAAAATCTGTATCCAACGCAACCATAAACAACTGCCGGAATTTTTCTTCTTTTGTCATCCGGTGCAACAAATCATTTATACGTGCATCAATTGGAAGCGCAGGGTTTTTGTAAGGCAATGCCTGGCCTTTTGCAGCCCATGACACGATCAGAAAAAACAAAATCGAAATTATTTTTTGCATTGAACCAAATTCTACCGGCTATAAAAATATTACTTTTAGCGGATGAAAAAATAAGATTCACCAAATAACATTTAGTGCCTGTTTAAACGTATATGAAATTAATTACTGCCTGCGCTCACCCTGGCCCTAAAGGGCACAATCGCGCGTGGTTCCCTTTAGGGATTGAGGGTGTGTGAGGGGCAATAGAATAATTTAATTTATGACAATGAAAAAATATTATATAGTTTTTATTTCGATCGTTTTATTTAACCTTACCGCTTTTGCGCAGAGCCACAAATATTTTCCGCCAAAAGATTCGATGGTTATAAAAAAATTGCAGGAGTGGAGCAATTATAAATTCGGATTGCTGATGCATTGGGGAACTTACAGCCAATGGGGAATCGTGGAAAGCTGGAGCCTTTGTCCTGAAGACGAGGACTGGTGCAGGAGACGCGGCCCCTATGCTGCGGATTATTTTGAATACAAAAAACAGTATGAGAATTTGCAAACCACATTTAACCCGCAAAAATTCGACCCCGAGAAATGGGCGGCCGCTGCAGCTGATGCAGGAATGAAATATGTGATTTTTACCACCAAGCATCACGATGGATTTTGTATGTTCGATACAAAACAGACAGATTATAAAATCACTTCCGGCAAATGCCCGTTCTCAAAAAATCCGCGGGCTGATGTGACCAAAGAAATTTTTAATGCCTTTCGCGCAAAAAAATTTTGGGTGGGAACTTACTTTTCAAAGCCTGACTGGCATTGTGAAAATTATTGGATGCCTTACTTCCCTCCTCTTGACAGGAATCCGAATTATGATATTAAAAAATATCCTGAGAAATGGGAATTGTACAAAAAATTCACCCGCAACCAGATTGAAGAGTTGATGTCAAACTATGGCAGCATTGATATTCTGTGGCTGGATGGAGGTTGGGTGCGCCCCGGAGATTTAGAGGGGCAATCAAATATGCGAATAAAAAACAACCAGGATATTGATATGAATTCAATTGCAAAAATGGCGCGCAGTCATCAGCCGGGGCTGATTGTGGTAGACCGGGATGTACCTACCGAAAATCAAAATTATTTAACTCCTGAGCAGCAATTGCCTGACACTGTACTGCCTTATCCCTGGGAAACCTGCATGACAATGGCAACATCCTGGAGCTGGGTGAAGAATGATGCATATAAATCTTCCCTGCAATTAATTCAGACTCTTGCAAAGATTGTCTCGCGGGGTGGTAATTTTTTATTAAATATTGCTCCCAATGCCGATGGTGAATGGGATTCCACGGCTTACGAGAGATTGAAGCAGATTGGCGCATGGATGAAAATAAATTCAGAAGCTATTTATAATACGCATCCTGTTGCTCCGTATCAACATGGAAATTTTGTATTCACTCAAAACGGGAATTCAGTTTATGCAATTTACCTGAAAAATAAGGAAGATGAAAACCTGGGAGGGGAAATAACGTTACCTGTATTTTCAAAAAAAATTAAAAGCATTTCGATTTTAGGCAGCAAAGATTTAAAGTGTACAAATGCAATTGAAAATAATTTAATGCGTGTGACCATTCAGCATGCAGAAAAAATTAATCCTTCAGATGCATGGGTGATTAAGCTGGAGATGTAACCTGCAGTCAGGCATTGCTGAGGAAATTAAAAACTCGTATGAATGATAAATCATTTGGGGGCAGTTCAACGGGACTTGTTTTAATTTCAAGACTAAACCAGGCGGAATTTATAACGCAAATTTCACGTTGCTTCGATCGTTGTTTTTTTATTTTTCACCAGCAAACCATATCAAAAAAATTTCTGAAAATTTTGATTTTATATTAATTTCTTTTTATTTTTGGCCCGGTGTGACCTGATAAAAAGATAAAAATCAGTGTAACCGATTCACACAGCGCTCCCGCGCAGTACCTTTTCTCAGAGTTTTTTAATTCTCTGAATAGTCAATGAGTAAGGTTGTTACTGAAAATTTATGGAGTTTCAGAATTTGGAACATCTGCTGAAACATTGAAAAATTTGAGAGAGAAAAAGAATTGTTTATTACCAAAAACTTATTGGTTATCCTGGCAATTAAAGGCGAACACCGCCAATGAAACCAATTAATATTCTCAGTTAAATCATATGCGGAGACAGCCGAAAATCCGGAAAAGAGTAGGCAAAAAATTAAACTCTGAGTCCTATGAAAAAATCATTTCTTAATTTTTACGGAGACATTTTGCATGCATCAAAAAAATTTCTGCTTTCAACTTTCGGGGTAGCTTCAGTGCTGTTGGGTATTATTTTAATTTGCGGATGTCCGCCCGCTCCGCCAACTGCTCCTTTTAATCTTCCTTCAGATGCTAAACCCACATGTATAGTGCCAAGTATAGAATTTGCCGGATGGTTCGAATCAGGAGCTGTCAGCTTAAACGGAGTTGTAAAACCTGCTAACAGTGTCACCTTTTCTGATAATCCAAACTGCGATTTTTATAAATGGTCTGAACAGATGTTTCTCTGGCTGACCTCTCCCGCTCCAAGCATATATGGAGGTGGATCGCATGTTTTTGATTCTCCTGTATTTTACGATGTTTCACCGATGAACTCTACCGGGGACCGCACTCTTACTAAACATACACCCGGAAGACTGGTACTATCTTTAAGAGCAGCCCAGGTGGGGCCGCACAAATTGCCGATCATTTTTGACAAGCTCGGAAGAATGGTCGAAATCCAAAACCCGGTATTTTCAAAAAGCGGAAAGCCTGTTATCTTTAATGAAAGAGGCGATTCGATTGAATTTTCACAAATCATTATGGGAAACGACAGGAAACCGGTTTTTCTTGACAGTGACGGCAAAGAAATAAAAGGCGCCAAACCTATGATCAGACCTGAACTGACGCAATTAAAAAGAAGTATAGTTGTGCAGAAGTTTATGATAGATAAAATTCCGGTGTTCATAGATTTTACAGGAAGCACCATAGATGTTGACCAGGGGCAGGCGGGCGACAGCGGAGTTCTTTTAGCTCAAAACGGTTCATTGGTATATTATGCTACAATGGTAAATGATGTGTATGCATATTTTCTTACCGGAACAAAAGACGGTGGTATTATGCCCACGCCCACTCAATTTCCTACTACCCAGGCAGAGCTTGATAAAATAATAGCATTTGCCGCTTTGCACAGTACAACATTCCCCGATCCGGAAGCCCCGGCTGTAGAAGTAAAATCTTCGTGGATCAAAGCAGAAGGGCTTGCGGATATTGATAATTTCATTACGATGAAAGCCACCATTCCCACTTACGACAAAACTGACCCTGACCGCTGGGTGCAGAATGGTTCAGAAAATGTTGTACTTGCTTTAACAGGAATGCATGTAGTTGGAAGCGCAAATGGACATCCCGAAATGATATGGTCAACATTTGAACATGTTAAGAATGCGCCCAATGCCGGTTATACTTATATCAACACGAGCAATGTTGCGGTAACTGTTCCGCGCAACACTGCGGGAGACTGGCTGTTTTGCGCAAGCGGTGCCACAGCGCCTTTCAATGAAATGAATATGCAATATGACATTACATCACAAAGCATCGTAAGGCTCACGAGCTTCACTCCGGCTAACGTTATAAGATGGAAAGCCTGGGGTGGCGCATTTAACGTGTCGCCAAATCCTATAGCTTCTCCGGCTACTCCGGCTACTGCGGCTTCCAATACCGAGCTTATTTCATGCAATAACAGCGTGCTCGGTCAATTGATCAGCGGTGATGTGCGTGCTAATTATATAATGACCGGCTCAACCTGGACAATTGGCGGTGACGCACCGAGCGGCAGCTTCCCTTCCGGAAATGAGGTGGGAACAAGTAAAATGGAAAATACAACAATGGAAACATTTCAGCAGGGAAGCGATTCACTGTTTGCTACCGGGCTTAATTGTTTCAGCTGCCATATTACAAATATTGTCAATCCGGGTAAAGACGTACCGCAGGTGAGTCATATTTTCGGGCCGCTGCAACCGTTGTTCTGATCCGAGTATGGATTGAAAGGAAGAACAATTCGCACTCAGTACCGGAGATTGACCTTCATAAGCAGTTAAAGATTAATGAAGCGATTCACTGCTGAACTTAATTTTGCAATTTAATTTTTTTGCAAGCCCTTCACTCCCCCAGCGCATTACAGCGTCATGATTCCAGCGGAATATGCCACTCAAAAACGGGGCTGTAATATTCATCCATGCCATCGTGGTACGCACATGCCAGTGGTATACTACTAAAGTAGTTCCGTTATCTTCAACTCTGAATTCCCATTTGCCTGTACCTTCCAGTTCACCTGTTACATTTGCTTCAATGCTTTTCTGAAAAAGCACTTCAGTAATTTCTGTTTCAAACTTTAATTTGTATGGCAGAAAACTTTGCCATGTATGCGCAAAACAACCTCCGTGATCATTGCTTCCTTTTTTTAATTCCCGGACTTCAAGTACTCCGTGCCACCACGAGGGCCACTTACGGACATCTTTTATTACTTCCCAAATCTTCCCGACAGGTGCCTCAACTTTCCAATAAGTGATAAATCTATACTCTGCCATAAGAACGACCGGGAATCGTGTTAAAAAAACGTACCATCTTTTTTTTTATAAAAATACACTTACTTTTTTATTTTTGTAAACTAAGCAGCTCATCAGTGAGATAACTTTATTTTTATAAGCTGCAGTTTGAAAAATGTGAATGGCTTTCTCTGTACGAACAAAATCCAAGCTTAAAATTGTTCTTCTTGTTACTACGGCAGGAATTTTAATCGGTCCGCTTTTCGTTGGAATCGCTTTCGGAAATGATATGGAAAGGCTCATTAAAGGTATGATTGCCGGTTTTCTTATCACCTTCACCAGTTCAATATTTGAAAATTTTGTTTTTACAGATCAATTTAAAAAATTAAATTTTTCGCTGCTTCTTCTTGTTAAAAGCGTGTTTTACATTCTCCTGATTTCGTATTCGGTTTTATTGGTGTGGGTTGTACATGAAAGTATGCTCAATCATCTGTCATGGCTGGCAACTATGAAGGGACGTGACTTTGCCAAATTTATCAGGGGCGATTTCATGTATATTCTTCTTTTTGCTTCAAGCGTAAGCTTACTTATAAACTTCGCAGTGCAGGTAAATAATCTTCTCGGGAAAGGTGTTTTACTAAACTACATATTAGGCAGATACCATAAGCCGGTTAAAGAAGAACGAATCTTTATGTTCCTTGATCTTGAATCTTCAACAACCATTGCAGAGCAACTGGGCCCTATAGTATATCATCGTTTTATGAATAATTATTTCTTTGATATTAATGATCCTATTATTGAGTCGAAAGGTATTATATACCAATATGTGGGAGATGAAGTAGTGATCAGCTGGAAGAAAAAAAGCGGAGTTAAAAATGGGAATTGCATAGAATGTTTTTTCAGAATATGCTCCAGAATTGAGAGCTTAAAAGCAGGCTATTTAAAAGATTTTGGAATTGTGCCGGGCTTTAAAGCAGGGATTCACATCGGTGAAGCAGTAATAGGCGAAGTTGGAGATTCAAAGAAAGAAATAGTTTTTATGGGAGATGTTTTAAACACAACTTCAAGAATACAGGGACAGTCAAAAATTTTAAATAAACCTCTTTTAATTTCTGAAGAGTTATATTTAACGCTGCAGGTTGAAGGAAAATTAAATGCTCAATATGAGTTTGATTTTCTTGGCAAGATGAAACTAAAAGGAAAAGAAATGGCTTCGGGAATATATGCTGTCAGCAAACAGAATTGAGCTGATCCGTTGGCCTGTTGCCTGAATTACTTACTAAGAACCGCAATTCTGAAACTTCAACGTTTAATATTTAATAAAATTTTTTGCAGCGAACTGCTTTTGGTTCTTATCATATAGCTGCAAAAGATAAATTCCCGGATTCAATTTTGAAACATCAATTGTTTTAACCGATTTGTATTCTGCAATCTTCCCTCCCATGGCATTTGAAATAATTATTTTTTCCGGAATTATTTCAGATTCAATTGTTATCTCATCGGAAGCGGGATCAGGATAAACATTAAAACTTGCTTCATGGTCGCTGTTGCTGAACGATCGGCAATTTTGCGCGGTCACTGAAATTTTATTTGAAGTTTTTGTACAGCCGATAGCATTGGTAACAATGCATTTATAATTACCTCCTGTAGTTGCAACATAAGAAGAAGAGGTAGCTCCTGAAATATTATTTGTTCCTTTTATCCATTGGTACGATAATCCCGCTCCTGTACCGGCATTCAGGGTTACGCTCCCCGGAATACAGAATGTGGTGGGCCCTGAAGCGGTGATCTGCGCTGACCATCCTGAACAGAGGTTTCCCATCTTCATTCCATTGCCAAAACTTGAAACCCATATTTCACCCTGCTTATACGGATTAAAAAAAACCCGTTCCGGCTGGCGGAATTTATAATTTGAAACTTGTGTGTATGTTGGAGTGGTGTTATGAATATTCATTGAATACCATAAACCATTCTGCTCTGTTGTTAAATAAATCATATTTGAATTCAATGGATTAAAAGTAATTGATGTTACACGATCCAGTGAATTTATTTTTGCCCATGAATTTCCGCGGTTCGTTGTACGATATAACCCTCCAAGCCCGTTAGGCGCTCCGCCCCATCCGCTGAACACTCCGGCAAACCATGTATTTTGAGCAGGATCGCTGGGATCAATAATAACATCCTTCGTCCAGTAAAACATTCCCGGATCCGAAACATCGGTCCATGAATTGGAAATCGGGTCATAAATAAAACAACCCGAACAATTAGTAAAAGATCCGTTAGCTGCTCTTCTCCCCGAATAAGTACAAACAACTTTTTCGTCATTCAATACGGCAATTGTTGCCGGATGCCCTTGTGTTCGGGGAGGATTGGGAAGTTTTGTCCATGCGGATGCTGAAAGATTTTGCAAGTCATCGCAACGATAAACTCCTCCGGCCCCTGTTCCGTTTCCGTAATGAATCACACTTGCGTATGCGCGATTGTTGTTATTCGGATCAAGGGCAATCCAGAAAACAGGGTGTCCGAAATAATGCAGCTGCTGCCATGCAGCGCCATTGTTTGTTGAATAAATTATTTTTCCCTGGCTGTCTGTTGCGTCCAGCGTTGCATCCTGCAACCGTGTGCTTTGATACATATCATGTATGCCTGAAGTGGCCGCGTACAAAAAACCGTTCGAAGAATTTTTCACAATGCGGTACATTGAATTTGCATCATGTCCCGTATAATTGAATGACCATTTCTTTCCGCCATCTGTGCTGCGCACTCCTTTAATATCTGAGTAACATGAAAACATATTTAATGAATCCATCCACGAAATCTGCCAGCAGGTTGTATTCTCCAAACCAATGCTGCCATAGGCTTTTCCTTTTGGAGTATTTGCACCTGCCGGATTTTGATCAGCAGCCGGAACATAAGCCTGGCGCCAGCTTGTGCCGCCATCGCTCGTTACATGGGCAAAACCAAAATCTGTGAATATAACTTTGCTTGCATTCATTGGTGCAACAGCAAATCCTAAAACACATTCACCATATCCCCATGTACGGTCTCCGCTGGCACCACTCCATCCTGTAATAATATTTTGATTTGAAGACGTATTGAAGATATGTGACCAGCTTGTTCCACCGTTAATGGTACTCATTATGTTTGGCTCCCCATTGGTGTTGCTTCCGCCAAGGTAAGCTTTGCCGATATTGTTTTCAGCCATTGCAACATACATGAGATAATCTGAATTAATATTAATGCCATTCATTTTTAAAGTCCAGCTGGTGCTGCCGAAATCCATTGAATAAACACCTTTAAGAAAACCCCAGTAATCGTACCCGGGTAACCCGACATAAATATCTCCTGTGTTTCCTGTGATGCAAAAAAATCTTGTAATACCATTTTGTTTCGCCCCCGCAAATGACCACAGTGATTCTCCTGCCGCAATTCCTGTATTGGGTTGAAGTGCAAAAGATGTTCCGCCATTTACAGACACAATCAATCCATCATTTGTTCCGATGTAAATATTATTATTATCAAAAAACACTCCCCCGATTACAACTCCTGATCCTGAATTGGCCGCGTTGTGAATGTTAGTAAAAGAAGTGCCACCGTTTGATGAAAAATAAACCCGGCCGTAATAACCAATGATAACACGGTTCGGAATATTATAATCAGCATAAATGCTATAGGTCACTTCGGATGGATCAGGGTTACCCGGGAGTGAATTCCATGTTGCTCCATCGTCTGTGCTCCTGACGGGGATACTTATATCATTTGAAATATTTATTGTGTACCGTACATTTGAATTTGTAAATGCCACACGCGAAAAAGCCCCTGCCTGCAATTCATTAAAATCTGCCTGTGTGTAGCTCTTGCCATAATTTGTCGTGTGAAATAATTCAGTCATATCGCAACTGATGTAATATTCGTTTCCGTTGCCGGCATTGATCGAAGGAGAAAATAAAGCGCCTCCGCCACCGGGGCCGCGTGAATTCCAAACATTGGGTATTTGCGCTTTTGCTATATAAACGCAAGCAATCATGATGATTAATACAATAATTTTTTTCATTGTAAATGGTTTTAATGCGATTAATAAATTTCCCGGAGATCACATCTTAAACATCTGCCTGATGCAGACATTTCGGTTTTAAGCGATGGATCGAGAAAAGCGGATGGTTATTTTTTCACGTTCATGCGTGATATGTAAAATTAGTTTAAAAAAAATAATTAAAAAAGAAAATTTTTTTTAAATCTTACTTCGTACGAAATATCGGGAACGTATGAGCGCAGTCTATAGCAACATGATACTTTGCAAACCACGCCAATAAAATTAAAAAAAAATTTACGGAAGGCCCTTTTTAATTTTAGTGAACCTTCGAAATTAAAAATTAATTGAGCAGAAAATGGAAATTCTGCAAAGACAAAGCTCAGGCTACTCCAACAGTGGTAACAACCACTTGAGTAACTTTTGCCGTTGAGTCAGAGAGGGCATAAAAATCAACCAGGTCATCCAGTTCTACCCGAAAATCCGGTTTTTCAAAGGTTAGTGACTGACCCACACGAATCCTGAATGGATTAACGGGATCTACAGCGGTTACTTGAAGAGTACCGGGGCTTTTTGGGGTAATTCTTACGATTCCTTGTGCCATGATGTTGGGGGATTAAGGGTTTGTACTTGTTGTTTATTACTGCAATGCTAATAAAAATATTGAGAATAACAATAAATTTACACAAATTTATAAAGTGAATCGGATCCCTATACTTCCCCGAATACTAATATTTTTTCTGCTGCTTGAGTGCTCCTTTGCTCCACCGGGAGAAATTGACAGTCTTAAAAATCAATTGGAGGGGGCAACTGTACTTGAAAAAATAAATATTAATTATGCTGTTGCTTTACAATTTGAAAACTCACTCCCTGATTCAGCTCTTTTTTATTATGAAGCAGGATTAAAATTGGCTGAAGCGATAAGCAATGACACATTGATTGCAAACGGGTACAGCAGCGCTGGCAAAATAAAATTTAATACGGGAAAGTATAATGAAGCAGTTGACAATATGTTCAGGGCGCTTAAAATATATGAAAGCCATCATCTCGATAAAAATGCCACTAAATGCCTGCAGTATATTGGAATTGCATTTAATGAACAAAACATTTTTGATAAGGCGAGGTACTATTCAGACCTGGCGCTGAAAAGCGCACAAAAATCAGGGGATAAATACCAGGTGGGCGCCAGCATGATGATCATTGGCTCGGTGTATTATTCTCAAAGTAATTATGACATGGCGCTGGATTACTTCAGGCAGTCATTGAAAACTATGGAAGAAGCAGGAGATAAGCAGGGAATTTCTGATGCCCTCAATAATGTAGCGCTGATTTATGAAAAGAAAAAAGATTATCCCAAAGCTCTTGAAAATCACCTCCGGTCTTTGCAAATGGCTGAAGAATTAAAAGACCGGAAAGGCATTGCAGCCAGTTATCATAATATCGCTTTGGTATATCTGAGCCTGGAAAAATTTTCAACTGCGGTTAAATACCTCGACAGCTGCATTGCTGCAGCAAAAGAAGTGGATGAAAAATTCTATCTCAAAACATCGTACCAGACCCGCTCCGAGCTGTATGCACAGATGAAAAAGTTTGACCTTGCCTACCAGGACCATTTATTATTTTCACAAATTAATGACACATTGCTGAACGAAGAAAGCAAAAAGCAATTTGCCGAGATGAGCACCAAATATGAAAGTGAAAAACAGGAAAAAGAAATAAACCTGCTCAAAAGCGAAAATGAAATCCAGAAGCTGAAAACAGAACGCAGTAAATTTTTTAATGCGGCTCTTGCCGGGGGAGTTATTGTATTGTTTGCTTTAACTTTTATATATTTTAACCAGAGCAGGAAACGCATGAAAATAAATATTAAGCTGCAGCAGGCATACAATGATTTGGCAAATGCCCAGAAAAAGCTTATCGAACAGGAGAAACATGCCCTGCTTGGAAAAGTTGCATCACGGCTTGCACACGAAATTCAGAACCCTCTTAATTTTGTAAATGGCTTTTCAGAGATATCGGTCGAACTCTCTAATGAGTTAATGCAATCAAAATCTGAGGAAGAAAGAAATAAAATTATCATTACAATAAAAGAACATCTTTCTATCATAAATCATCACGGTAAGCGTGCTGATAGTATAATAAAAATCATTCAAAAACATTTGCGTGACGGATCGGGAATTGATTTTTTGGAAGATTAACTTATGAATAATTAATTGCTTATTACATTTTACAAAACTGTTTTCGAATTATGCCATCCTGAGTCATTAATTCGATAAAATAAATACCATTGCTTAACGCGCTGATATTTACAGAAGTATTTCCGGTCATTAAATTTTGTTTTGACATTACTTTATTTCCTGCTGCATCATAGATTGCATAATCCCAACGATGATCCTTAATGCCGCTGATCGTAATATTATAAACTGCGGGGTTGGGAGTAATTATAATACTACTAACTTCCTGTTGCTGGCTTATTCCAAGCAAGGTTCCTGGGTTGCAGCTGGCAAGGTCAAAGGTTAGAACAGTGCCTGAAGGTAAGTTAACAGCCGCCCCAATAGTTACTCCACCGCCCGTGAACGTGACCGGGATAAGGCTGTTTGGAAAAACAGTGTTTCCAGATCCTAAAGCAAGATAAAAAACCGAGTTCAGAAGAAAACAGCCGTAGGCATTCGCTACATCCACTACAAAAGGATATCGTTCTAATATTTGTCCGGCAGGTGAAATAATAAATATCGAATCGGACATAGCTCCCACACCCGAAACAAACACAAAATTCCCGCTATTGTCAACAGCTATATCAGCACAACCCATAAGTTTTGAAGTAGAAAAAATTGTTGTGAATAAGTTGCCGTCATATTTAACAATATCCGTAGTTGCTGTGGGACTGTGGAAATAAAGGTTATTACCATTGCCGCTTGCATTGTATAGTGAAACAGGCGATGTACCGGGAGCAGCGATCCAGGTATTGCCGCCATCCCAGTAATAAGCTGTTGAACCCTGGCCTGTGTAAAATGTCGGTGAAATACTTCCTCCGTTCAGGTTATTGGATACCGCTAATGAATATCCCGCGCAGGAAGGAACATAATTTCCTGTATAGGTAATGACATTATTGGTGAGGTCAAATTCCTTTAGCATACCTGTACTGTTTTCAATTCCCCAAAAAGTATTTCCGCCATTGCAGGCCGAAGATGCGGTATCGATATCAAAAGTTGACAGCGGAGAACTTCCAAAAGCTAAAGGCATAGGCTCAGCTGCAAGTGAAGCTTTATAAAAATCCTGCTGGGCATTTGCACAATTAATAATGAATAGCGAACAATTAATTGCGAGGAGAAATTTGTAGCGTGTTTTCATGGTTTTATTTTATTAAGATTAAACCCTTTTAATTATTTAGTCAAATATAATGAAGCTCAAAAATAAACTATTCATGCTCCATTTAAGCAAACTGACTTCAAATGAATTTTTATTATCGGGGGAAAATTCGCGGCAAATCTTGAATACTGACAGTTTCTTCATTTCCTTCCACTAAAGTGGTATTTCAGGGTTTCCGATTCGAAAATATTTTTGCATTCACAAAATATGATGAACCGGCTTATATTCATTGTTTATTTTTTTCTCCTGCAAAACTTTTGCAATGCACAGTTGCTTACTAATAATGTTGTTCAGCTGACTATTAACCCGAATGTGCAAATAACTATCAAAGGTGATATTTTAAATAATAACGGAACTGTGATTGATAATAACGGCACAATTGATCTAACCGGAAACTGGATTAATAATTCGGGCAGTTCCATTTTCGGAACTTCGGCAGGAACGGTTATAATGAACGGAATAAATCAAAACATCGGGGGAATAAATTCAACCGCATTTTATAATCTCCATTTATACAACGGAATAAAAACTTTGCAATCCGATATTGCAACAGGTGGAAACGGCCCTCTTTATTCCGGTATCTTAAATTGTAATGATGCCATCCTTGATTTAAATTCGAATACACTGTCGGTAAATAACCCGGTATCGTTTGCCATTACACATACTTCAGGTTATATCCTGAGTGAGGACATTGACAACAGCTCCAGAGTATGGTGGACAAATGTTGGAACAGGAGTTCATTCCATTCCTTTTGGTAACGCAGCAGGAGAAGATGTTTCTTTTGCATTTACATGTTCTCCTCCATTAGGTTCAACAGGAGGTTCACTTCGTGTATCAACTTACGCAACTGTGCCCGGCAATACACCCTACCCTACCACTCCTGTTTTGGTTACACATGTTCATGATTTAAATGGTTTTGACAATAGTGCAAATATGGTTGACCGATTCTGGCACGTTGAAAAAACAGGTGTTGCTGATTATTATTTTACTTATGCTCCTTCTGAGAATGCAGCAAACGGAAATACAAACATGAGGGCCCAGCGATGGGACATTGTTTTTTATGCGTGGAATGCACCTTTGACAGGGCAGAGCAATCCTACCGCTCAACAGGTATATGTTCCGAATGTTCAATCTTATAATCAATTTGTAATGGAAGGCGCCACCTGGGCCGTTACACTTGAATCAAGCCCGCTTCCTGTGGAGCTTTTATTTTTCACTGCATCGGAAAAAAATAATGCATCAGTTGAATGTGAATGGAGCACCGCATCAGAAATCAATAATGATTATTTCATCCTGATGCGAAGCAGGGATGGTTTGCATTTTGAAGAAGCAGGAAATATTGATGGTGCAGGAAATTCAACTTCTGTTATAAATTATTCCTTTACAGATGAACATCCGCATAGCGGAATATCATACTATCAATTAAAGCAAGTTGATTTTAATGGCGGGGAAAGTTTTTCAAAAATTGTAAAAATTAATTTAGAAGCAGGTAATCCCGGTTTTTCAGTTTATCCCAATCCGGCTGAAGATAATTTGCTGATTCATTTTAATTCCGGGGCTTCGGGTAAAATTTTTTTTACTTTACAAGATGTTTCCGGAAAAATTGTCAGGCATGAAATACTGGATGGCAATATACTTTACCATTCTGTTTCAGTCCGCGATTTGGCAGCAGGATTTTATTTTTTGAATGTTAACAATGGTGAAACAGGGTTTATAGAAAAAATTCAAATCATAAACTGATAAAAGATAACAGAAATCACTTTTATCCGGTTAAATGAAAAAAGAATTTGTTTAATTTGAAAACAATGGGAATTAATTTATGAATAAAACCGGGAAACTTATTTTTTTAATTGTCTCGATTTTGCAATGTCCTCTTATTGTTGCCAACGGAACCGATGATAATAATTCGATTCAAAAACTACACTCCATTACTGTTGATTCCGTATATAATTCTTCAGTTGCTGTCCTGGTTAAAAGTTACACGGATGTAAATATGACGGACAGTGCAATTTTTCTTTTGCAGAGTCAAATGCTTATAAAAAAAAATGAACCTGTTAAATTTCAAAATTTATTTCTCTTATTATGCAAACTATATTACCAGCAAAAAAACTATCCGAAGTCGTTACATCTGCTTGATAGTGCTTTTAAAACGGGCACTTCTTTTCTTCCTGAAATTCAGGCAAAGCTTTATCGCATCAAAGGACAGAATTTCTATAAGATGCAGGAATTTGCAAAGTCCCTTGAAGCCTACCGTCAATCGCTTTCTATTCTGAAAAAAAGTAATGATAAAACTCAAGTGGATGATGTACTTGCAGCCATTGCATCCATGTATTTTGAAATGGATAACCTTCCGGAGGCGCTGCGTAATGCAATTGAAGCAGAAAAGATTTCCGTTGAAACAAACGACCTTGACAGCCGTTCGCGAATTCTCAATACAATTGGTAATATCAACAAAACGCTGGGCAACTATGATGATGCGAGGAAAAATTATGAAGAAGCTTTTGCTGTAGCTGAAAAAACAGGTGATAAGGAAGGAATGATTTTGACAACTTCGAGTATTGCCATGATAGAAATGCGGAGAAAAAATTTTAAAGAGGCATTGAATCTTCAGCAAAAAGCATTAAAATATGCAGAGGAGCTTAAAAGCAGGCATTATATCGGAGGCATGTATATGAATCTTGCGCGGATCAAATGGGATGAAGAAAATTTGGAAGAAGCTAAAAAATATTACCTGCTCGCAGTAGCCATTGCGGTACAGATCGGGGACAGGCAAAATGCTGCTCTTGGCAACGCCAATCTTGGCTTTCTTCATTCTGAAAAAAAGGAGTATAAAAAATCTAATGAGTTTTTAAAAGAAGCTTTGGCTCTCGCAAGTGAAACACGTGACCTCGCACTCTTAAGAGAAATTTATGGTGGGTTTTATGATAATTACAAAGCATTGAATGATTCGAAACAGGCTCTTTACTACCATGAATTATACAAAGACTACGCTGATAGCGTACTGAATGAAGATAAGACAAGAGAATTAGCTAATCTGAAAACAAAATTTGCGGTAAATGAAAAGGAAAAGGAGTTGCAGTTAAAATCAGAGAAGGATAAAGCAGTTGCTGACGCGGAGCTGAGAAGACAAAAACTTTTTAAAAATTTCTCCATTGCCGGTGCATTGCTACTGCTCCTTTTTACGGGATTTGTTTTTCAGCGTTACCGTGAACGCCAGCGCACAAACCTGTTACTGGCTGAGCAAAACAGGGCCATCGAAAAGGCTTATCGTGATTTAAAAGATGCGCAGGAAGAGCTTGTGGAAACAGAAAAGCAACGCGAAGCCCAGAGCATTCGGGTGCGCATAGCCCGCGACATTCATGATGAAATCGGCAGCGGCCTCACAAAAATTACCATGCTCAGTGATATTTTGAGAAAAAAAGTTCCGCAGGAAGAATTAGCAGATTCATTATCGAAAATCACTTCCTACTCTAAAAGTGTAAGTTCGTCCCTGAGTGAAATAGTTTGGGCGGTAAATCCCGGGCATGATAATGCAGCAAGTTTAATTGGTTACATGAAAACAACTGCAGTTGGTTTACTGGAAGATTCCGGTGTGCGTTATACTTTGGAATTTCCCGAAAAAGAAATTCAAAGTGAAATTCATCCTGAGGTGAAACGGAATATCTATCTTGTGATGAAGGAAGCAATAAATAACTCCCTGAAATACGCTAAAGCACAAAATATCAGTGTTTCGTTTTATATAAAAGAAAATAGTTTCAGGTTAACAGTTGAGGACGATGGCAGGGGTTTTGATGCACGCCCTTTTGCCGGTAAGGAATTGTTCGGGGGAAACGGGCAGGGTGACGGCAATGGGTTATGGAATATGAAATACCGGATGCATCAGCATAATAATACCATTCAAATTATTTCATCACCGGACAATGGGTGCAAAATAATAGCTGAAGGAACTTTAACTTAATAGCCGGTACATTTTCAAGATCCATGAAAAAAATCAGGATAATCATAGTTGAGGATGATAAAGAGATACGGCAGCTGACCGAAGGAATCCTCTCGGGCGAAGGTGATATGGAAGTGGTAAAAACATTCGCGAATGGCGATAGCTTTTTAAAGTCGTGGGAAAATTATGAATGCAATGTTGTGTTAATGGATATTAACATGCCCGGTAAAAACGGAATTGAATGCATTGCCGGAGCAAAACCAAAGAAGCCCGATGTCCAGTTTCTGGTATGTACAGTTTTTGAAAATCCCCATTATATTTTCCAGGCTTTGTGCAATGGCGCAACAGGTTATATGTTAAAAAATAACACGGGAGATAAATTGGTTCATGCTGTGCGTGAAATTGCCGGTGGCGGTTCTCCGATGAGTGCCGGCATTGCACGGTTGGTAGTGGATTCTTTTGCGGCAAAACAAACGTCCGCTATTCATAATTCCATTCTTACATCACGCGAAAAAGAAATTCTTGATCTGCTTGCTCAAGGGCTGATGTATAAAGAAATTGCCGCCAAAAAAGAGATCGGAGTGGAAACAGTTCGCAAGCATGTGTATAATATTTATGAAAAGCTCCAGGTAAACTCGCGTACTGAAGCTATTAATAAAGTTTATGGTAAACAATCATAGTTGCAGTTTCAACTGAAATTTTTTCTACCACTAACGTGGTATTTTAATTCCTTTCCCTTCAAAATACCTTTACGTTGTAATTCAAAAAATCAATTACAATGAAAAAGAAAATTCTGTTCATTTTATTCGCTATCATTTTTCTTTCGCAAAAATCAAGATCACAAAATATCGGGGTAAACAATCCGGCACCTGATGCCAGCGCTTTGTGGGACATGGTCAGCACGGATAAGGGAGTTCTTATTCCACGAATGACAAGCGCACAACGAAATGGAATTACTTCACCGGCCACAGGATTATTAGTATATGACAATACTCTTAACATGTTTTATTATTTCAACGGAACTGCCTGGCAACCGATAGGCGGTAACCCGGGATGGAGCCTCACAGGAGATGCGGGAACTTCACCCGCAACAAATTTTTTGGGCACTATAGACAATCAATCATTATTAATTAAAGTTAATAATGTGATGGCCGGTTTTCTCGATAACCAGGATGGAACATTCTTAGGAAGAAATACGTTTCTCGGAAAATCTGCCGGTTTCAATAATACCGTTACGGGTTATGATAATACATTCATCGGGGCAAAGGCCGGTTATTCAAATACTATCGGAACACTGAATACAGCCATCGGTGCAAAGGCGCTTCAAAACCTGACTACCGGGTTTTCGAATATTGCAATAGGCAGAGAAGCGATGCAACTTTGCGCCAGCGGATGGCAAAATACTGCGGTTGGAACAGGTGCATTGCAAAATGCAACAACCGGCTCCTGGAACAATGCCTTCGGATATTTGTCCATGCGGCAAACAGTGAGTGCAGGAGTCGGCAATAATGCTTTCGGCACAGAAACATTATTCAATAATACCGGGCAGTTTAACAGTGCTTTCGGACAAACATGCATGAGGCAAAATACTTCAGGGAGCTATAATTCAGCTTTTGGAAGTTCTGCTTTATATAACAATACCACAGGCAGCAATAATGTAGCAATGGGAGATGTAGCATTAGTCAGCAATACAACCGGAACGAACAACACAGCCATTGGATTCAGGGCAGCATATTCGGCCGTAACAGCAGGAAGAATTGTTGCCATTGGCGATAGCACCCTGTTTGCAAATTTAACATCTGAAAATGTTGCAGTCGGATCGCGTGCAATGAAAAATAATACAACGGGAAGTAATAACAGTGCATTTGGTTCTTCATCATTAATTCTTAATTCTTCCGGTAATTACAACAACGCTTTTGGTTATAATTCTATGCCATCAAACACAACGGGTTCAAACAATGTTGCCTTTGGCTATAACACTCTTACGGCTAATACTGCCGGCCCTCAAAATACAGCAATTGGAAACTATGCAGGTGATAAGCATCCCTCCTACACTAATTGCACATTTGTAGGATACCAGGCTGATGCAAACAGTTCAGGATATAGCAACTCAACAGCGCTCGGTTATATGTCACAGGTCACCGCAAGCAACCAGGTTAAAATCGGCAACTCGTTTGTTACAAGTATTGGAGGATATGCATCATGGACTACATTCCCATCAGATGCACGGTTTAAAACTGATGTAAAGGAAAACGTGCCGGGGTTAACTTTTATAAATGAATTAAGACCGGTTACTTATCACGTAAATGTTTCTGCGATTAACAGGAACTTAAACTTACGCGATTCATTAATTGACAAAGAAGCATTATCCGATAAACAAAAAATCCTCTACACCGGGTTTATTGCACAGGAAGTTGAAGCAGCTGCAAAAAAATCGGGTTATGATTTCAGCGGAATAGAAATCCCCGGAGATGAAAACGGAATATATGGAATCCGTTATGCCGACTTTGTTGTGCCATTGGTAAAAGCTGTACAGGAGTTAAGCAGTGAGAATGCTGAATTGAAAAAAGCTGTCGCTGAACTGGCTTATAAATTAAATAATCATAAAGGTTCATTAACTGTGGAAAAATAAAACAGGAAATTCTTATGACACATTTAAAAATTTTCTTAGCTGACTTCTGCTCACTTTTCACTTATGATAAGACATTAAATCAATCTTACGTTTCCCTTCATCGAGATTATGCGCAAATTTTAATTTCATTTCGAAAACATTTGTGCGAGGTATTTAAATCTTAAGCCCCTCCCCTTTTCATCCGCTTCTCCATGGTCTCTTTGTAAATTCTTCCCACTGGTAGATTAGTATCTCCCACTTCCACTTCCCTTGCATTGTAAGTAGAGATTTTATCCGCATTTACAATAAATGATCGGTGAATCCTGACAAAATTATTTTCTGCCAGCAGATTTTCTATTTCGCCAATTTGAAATTTTGTTACCAGCCTTTTGTCTTTAGTATGAATCCGTACATAATCTTTCAGGCTTTCTATATATATAATTTCATCAATATATACTTTCACCTGTTTTTTATCCACGTTGAAAAAATAAAATTTTCTTTTATGAGAATTGTATTCGGTTACGGGAAGAATTTCTTTTCGCTTTTCAAAAACTTTATTAACAGCTTTCAGAAAACGGGTAAATTCAACAGGTTTCAAAAGATAATCAGTAACATCAAGCTCAAATCCTTCAATAGCATATTCATGATACGCAGTAGTAAGAATAATATCGTATTTCCCTTTTATAGTTTTAATAAATTCAATACCGTTTACTTTTGGCAGGTTAATATCAAGAAAAATAACATCAATTTTTTCGCTGCGTAATTTCTCCATGGCCGAAAAAACATTTTCACATGTCCCGCGCAGTGCCAGTCCCGGCACCTGGCGGATATAATCAATGATCACATCTGCTGCAAGATGTTCATCCTCTACTATCAGACAATTCAATGCCGGCATTTGATAACAGGTTAATATGTAAATTTACTGTGAAATGATTGTCTTTTTTTTCGTTGGTAAATGAATAATCGCTGTATAGCAATTCGAGCTGCCTCCGGAAATTGGGCAACCCTATCCCCTCTTCACCATTCGGCTGAACGGACGAAACAGCGACAGGGTTTTTTATCTGCACCGAAAGTATATCATTCTTTAAAGCTATTTTAAAATGAATTACGGAAATTTCATCACTGTTTGCATGCTTGAAAGCATTTTCGATAAGCGGAAAAATAAGAAGCGGTGTAACATGTGCTGAGCAGGTATCAATATTTTTTTCTGTTTTTACCTGTACTCTTTTTCCGAATCGCAACTGTTGTAATTCAATATAGTCATCAATAATTTTTAATTCTTCTTCTATAGGAGCAGTTTTTTTCCCGGTCTCATAAAGCATATACCGGAGAATTTTCGATAACCGCATTACAGTTTCAGGTGTTGCTTCAGAATGGGACCGGGCAAGCGAATAAATGCTGTTGAGTGTATTAAATAAAAAATGCGGGTTGATCTGCGCTTTAAGATGCTTCAGTTCGGACTGCAGCTTTTCGCGGATAAGCTCTTTTTCTTTTTTAACCGCTTCAATGCGCAGCCTGAATAATTTAATCGCAGCCGCAATGCCGATCACCTGCATCAGGTCGAGGATGGAATAAAGCAGCCTTGCAGTGAATTCGAGCGCTGTTAAAGATGCAGGCGCACTATGCGTTACATACGGCCATATTACAAAATGCATCATTCCCCTGTAGCATAACAGGAAAAACAACAACGCAGCGACAGCTTCAAAAAATAACCTGCCCTTACCGGGTGATTTGAGCCAGCGCGGAATGAGCGAGTATAAAACATAATAAACGGCCGGCATCTTTACTGCAAGTAAAAAAAGCTGTCCCGATGTGACAATTAGAATAAGCTCAGCGGAAGGATGATTGATGAAAGATTCGGAAAGATAAAGTTCCGTGAACAGGTTTATACTTAAGTAGACAGTCCAGAACAAAATATGATACCCGACTCTCTTCCGGTTTTGCATGCGTTAAAGATCCCAATTTATATTCATTCAGCACAGAAAAAATATAAACAACCATTTATAGCCTGCAGGTTACACATTAAAACATACGAATGGTTTTCGTTACCCGGGTACTGCTGTTCAGGCCATCCAACATATTGTTCTTATACTTTTCTGGATTAATAGCTCTGCATCTTTTAGGTTTGCTGATATGTAAAAATAATTATTATGAGAAACTGTTACTATAATCTTTCAAAGCAAAACCTGTTTTTAGTTTTTTTGTCATTTATATTTTCGGCTTCCAATGCCCAGACATTTACAAAAATTACTTCCGGTGTTTTTGTAAATACTCCCGGTGATTCGCGAAGCGTGAACTGGATGGATGTAAACGGAGACGGATTTACAGATTGCATGATCACGAACGGGCCTTCAGGCGGACAGGATAATTTTTTATACATCAATAACGGTACAGGAGGGTTTACAGCCGTAACCGGAGACACTATTGTCAGCGATAACCAGCCATCTGATGGCGCCACATGGGCTGATACAGATAACGATGGTGATTTGGATTGCTATGTGGCCAACTGGTACAATACATCTAATTTATTTTATACAAATGATGGTTCTGCAAATTTCACACGACTCGGAGGAACAGTCACCACAAGTGGCGGGTATTGTGAAACGGCCTCCTGGGGAGATTATGACAATGACGGGCTTGTTGATCTGTACGTAACCAACAGTGCAGGGTTGAACAAGAATTTATTATTTCATAATGACGGAAACAACACATTCACAAACATTACTTCGGGTAATATGGTGACCGACATTTTCGATTCACGAAGTGTAAACTGGACGGATATTGACAGTGATGGCGATCTGGATTTGTTTGTCACCAATGAAAGTAATCAAAATGAAAATATGTATAGGAATGATGGTGGCGGAACATTTACAAAAATTGTGACGGGAATTTTGCTGAATAGCGGGGACAGCACGATGAGCAGTAGCTGGGGCGATTATGATAACGATGGTGACCTGGATGTATTTCTTGCTAATGACCGTGCAAATAATGGCCTGTTCAGGAATGACGGAAATTTTATTTTCACAAAAATTACTTCCGACACTGTATCAAATTGCGGTGGAAATTCATTCAGCTCGGCATGGTCTGATATAGACAATGACGGTGACATTGATTTGTTTGTCACCAATTCATTCGGAACGGGGCTGCATCTGAATTTCCTTTTCCTCAATAATGGCAATGGCTCCTTTACCCGAATAAATAACACAGCTCCGGCCACTGATCTGGATTGGTCATACGGCTGCGCTTTCGGTGATTACGATAATGACGGTTTTGAAGATCTCGCTGTTGCCACCTGCCGTTATAGTTCAGTTGATCGTCCGGATTTGCTTTATCACAACGATGGAAATTCCAATAGCTGGATTACTATAAATCTTATCGGAACAACGACAAATACTGCAGCGATCGGAACGAAAATAAGAATAAAAGCGCTCATTAACGGAGTGCCGGTATGGCAAATGCGCGAAGTTTCTGCACAGAGCTCTTATTGCGGGCAAAATGATCTGCGTGTACATTTTGGATTGGGAAATGCAGCTGCGATTGATTCTGTTAAAGTGGAATGGCTTTCGGGTACAATTGAAAATTATACCGGGATTTTACCAAACCAATTTATAACGATTACTGAAGGACAGGGAACAGGCATCATCGAGCAAAACAATGAAAATGATTTCAAAATTTTTCCCAATCCTTCAAAAGGTTTTATAACAGTTACGCTGACAGGGCATTTATTTTTGCCGGGCGACAAAATTGTTTTCAGCAATGCGAAGGGAGAATACTTAAATGAAATTCAGATCACCACATCCGTCAACCATGTAAATCTTAATATTCAGAATGCAGCGGATAGCTCAGGCGTGTATTTCATTTCACTCATCACTAAATCAGGAAGTGTAATGAAGAAGGCTGTAAAATTATAAACCTGTTCAGCCGCAGTTTTATTTTTTGTGAATTCAAAAGGAAAAATTACTTTCGCTTATAGTTAAACAACCCGCTGCCCGGAAAGAAAACACGGCAGGGCAGGACGCAGTTTCTTTTCAGCGTCCTGCGGGAAAACAGTAAGAATTATTTTCCCTTCTTCCATCTTTTATAAGCCGGGTTCGGTTCCTTAACATCCGCAAGCGTATATTCAGGCTCATTGCTGCCGTATCCTTTCAGAAAATTTTGTGCAGAAAAATTTCTCCACATCTTTTCTTCCGTATCAGCGTTGTCCATTTCCACCTTCACCCCGTATTCTTTCTCAATTTGCCTTTCAAGAACATCCGGTGAAATATTTTTGTCAAACAGTATATCCTCCACTTCATCACCAAAGGAATTTTTCTTTTTTGTTTCATTTGTGAAATACCAGATAATTAAAATCAATACCACAATAAAAACCATTTGAAGCGATGGTTCCTCATCTTTTTTCTTAATCATTAACCTGTCGCCTCTTGATAGTTTTTTATCCCGCAGCGTTTTAAGAATTTGCCTCGGCTTCCTGTTTTTGGTAATGTTTAATTGAATTGTTTTCATATTTCAAAATTAATCTATTTAAGTTAGCCTTTCAAAAACGACCTGCTTTAAATTCAAGCCAGGTAAAATAGAAACAGCAAATAAATAATTAAAAAAACCAATCCCTCCCCTTTATTTTTTGTGAATTCAAAAAGAAAATTTACTTTCGCTTAAAGTAAAAACAACCGGCTGCCCGGAAAGAAAACACGGTTTGGAAAATTGGATTCAGAAAAGGAACGGCTTTACTTTTTCGGTTTCCTGAGAGTTTACCTTTTAATTTATTTTTTCCTGCCGGCTTTGCGATGGTAAGCCGTTATAGGTTCGTTAACAAAAGTGCCTGATTTTTGTGTCTTTTTAAATGATGCACTGCCTAATAGTGCCGGCAAGGATAAATCTTCATCAACATCATTCCAGTGAATTCCATATCCGGAGGGTGATATAACAAAATTGTTTCTTTGAGAATTTGATGCCCTGGCTAAACGGGAAGAAATTGCCTGCCACGCAAAAGAAAAACTTTTCTCCTGCGTTTCAATGATCAAAAACTTTTCCGTTGCAATGACTTTTATATTTTGTTTCATTTTCAGTTATTTCTTAAAGTGACTGTTCCATTGTTCAACAATATAATCAAAATGCTCATAAATTATTTTCTTAACATCCCTCTTATCCCTGGAAGACAATTTATAACTGAATGCTTCCTCTATTTCAAACTCTTTTACCTTCAACCAATATTTTGCTTCCTTGCCCGCTTTTTGTGCATGAATATGAACCGGTTCTTTATTTTCATTTGAATAAAAGAAAAATCGCCATCCCAGGATATAAAGAATTGTAGGCATTTAGTTTTTACATCAAAGATAAAGCAAATTACAAAATTACTTCCTTTAACCCTGCTCGGCATTTCACAATTCAGTAAGAACTCTTTACCTCACATCATGACAGCCTGCAAAGCAAGAACCATCCCCAAGGGACGCTCCGCAGGAGTCCTATGGACCTTCGGCAAAAAACAAAACCCTCCCCTTTTATTTTTTTGTTGAATCCAAAAAGAAAATTTACTTTCGCTTAAAGTAAAAACAACCGGCTGCACGGAAAGAAAACGGTTTGGAAAATTGTATTTAGAAAAGTAACGGCTTTAAGGCTTCGATTCCTTCAGGGTCCCGTAGTCCCGATAGCTATCGGGAGGAAGAGCCTGAAGGTAAAAAATAAAATAAAATTCCCACTAATGGACCCAACTCCTCAGTCTGCACTGATATTTATTCCTGACATAAGCGGGTTTACGCAATTCGTAAATGATACTGAAATCACGCACAGCCAGTTTATAATACAGGAATTGCTGGAAATTTTAATTGATTCCAATATCCTTGATATGAAAGTATCGGAGATAGAAGGAGATGCAATTTTGTTTTACCGTACCGGCAACCTGCCTTCGGCTTCTTTGCTTGCTGACCAGGCAAGGAACATGTTTGTTTCGTTTCACCAGCACCTCAAACGTTATGACCTGGACCGGATATGCAATTGCAAAGCCTGCGTATCGGCCGTGAACCTCACAGTAAAAATCGTTGCACACCAGGGACAAATTTCATTAATGAAAGTTAAAGACAGGGAAAAACTTTTTGGCAGTGATGTAATACTTGCGCACCGGCTTCTTAAAAATGATGTTCCTGAAAAAGAATATCTTCTTGCAACAACCGGCACCGGGATTCACCATCAACAACCCGGAAACAGCGAATGGATGAACTTGAAAGAACAATCATCCACCTACGAAGCAGGGGAAGTAAAATACCATTATGCATCATTTGTGCCTTTAAGAAAAGAAATCAGTGAACCGCAAAAAAGCCCTGTAAAAATTTACCGTACCGAAAAACCTTTGATCTTTCAGGAAGTTATAAATGCACCGCCTGAAAAAGTTTTTCCCATGGTTGCTGATTTAAAAAACAGGCTGAAATATATGGAAGGCATCAGGGAGGTGAAGATAAATAACGAACGCCATAACCAGATTAACCGGATCGGGACGGTGCATCAATGCATATTTGAAAAGGAGGTGAGTGAATTTATTACCAGTGATTTTGTAATGACCCCTGATAAAATGTCCGTGTCGGAAACAAACACTAAAATGCCATTCACAACCGATTGGACCGTGGAGCGGCTTAACCATCAAAGCAAGGTCACTATTGTTTTCCACATGCAGTTTAACCCGTTCATGAAACTCATGTTCAACATAGTAATGAAAAGGAAATTCATCAAAATGGTGTATACCTGTATTGATAACCTGAAGCATGTGTGTGAAAATAACTGAGATTAAAAAAACCAAACCCCTCCCCTTTTATTTTTTATTGAATCCAAAAAGAAAAATTACTTTCGCTTAAAGTAAAACAACCGGCTTCCCTGAAAGAAAACACGGTTTGGAAAATTGTATTCAGAAAAGTAATAGCTTTACTTCTCCGAATATAAAATCGTGAGTGCGGACGCGCATGATGACGAAAAATTCGGTTCAGGCTAAATTTATAAAAGAATAAAAAATTATTTTTAATGAAAAAAGTCATTCCCGTATTAGTTATAGTTTTATCCGTTGCATTCAATGCCTGCAACAACAGCAATGCAGTAACCTCCGCACAAAATGAGAAAATCTCATTTTATGATGTACCCCTTGTATGCAATGCATACACCGATATTGGTTGTGGCAGCCGTGCCAAGCCTGTTTTGATCGAAATGGAAAAAAATCCTGCAATCAAAGAAGCATGGCTCAACCGTGCCGGAACTGTTTATGCAATTGTTTGGCGCAATGACGAACAAACGCGCAAAGCTGCAAAGCCCGTTTTCGATAAATATGAAATTGAGTTTACCGCGCTTGACGGAAAAGATGCAAAAGAAAATCTCGAATCATTTCGAAAAGAAAATTTATGGTACCGCGGGGCTGATGTGGATAAGTTAAGCATTGAAGAAGCCTCACACATTGCATCAACGATGATGGATTTTGCAATTGAAAAGAAACTGCTCAATCCCGAAGAAGCCGGAAAAATTGAACCGCAGGTAGAAAGTTATTTCAAAACCGAATTAGTAAAAGTTCGCACACCCGAACAGTTGTATGATGACAGCGAAAATAAATTTCGCACCGGCCTCACTGCAATTGCATCAAATGTTATTGGCAGGGAAAGAACTGAAAGTATTATTTCTGAATATTTCAAAGAGCGCGAAAAAACCGAAGTAAAAGACGGTTGCTGCGATAGGAAATCAGAAAAATGTTGTTCAAAAAAACGAAACGAAAAAATTTCACTTCAGTCAGAAATTACCTGCCCTTATTGCGGCCATAAAAAAATGGAAACAATGGCAACTGAATCATGTTTGTTCATGTACCAATGTGAAAATTGCAAAAAAATGATGAAGCCAAAAGATGGTGATTGCTGTGTTTTTTGCAGTTACGGTTCCCTGCGTTGCCCGTCCAAACAGGTTTAATTTATTTTTCGAACTCAAAAGTTCACCTTGTTTTTTCTTACATCATTATTTTTTTCGGAATCATTCATCTTTATTTTACTTCGTGTCTTGAAGCTTTTGATGAATATGCACTTTGGTTTATCGGTGCCGGAATTGCAATCATTTTTGCAGGTTTCATAAACCTTATCCGCGCAAAATCTTCTGAAAAAATTGTTTTTACAATTTGCATCCTAACCAATTTTATAATGACATCACTTTTTGTGGTCGCCCTTTTTGCCATGCACAAGCCCCAGGTTTATATTGGAATTATGCTTTCTGCAATAGCTTTAATTCTCTCTCTGAAAAAAACTTCTTTTATCAACCAAAAATAAAAACAGAATCCTCCCCTTTTATTTTTTCTTGTGTTCAAAAAGAAAAATTACTTCCGCTTAAAGTAAAACAACCGGCTGCACGGAGAGAAAATACGATTTAGAAAATTGTATTCAGAAAAGTATCATCTTTACAACTCTGATGAAATCAGAGTTTCCTCAGAAATCTTAAACCCTGGAGGAAAGCAAACATAAAACAAACTAAATTGTAAAATCTAACATCATGAAAAAATTAATTCTACAAAATCTTTGGGTGCTATTAAGTTTAAGCATACAGGCACAATCATGGAATCCGATAGGAACAGGCGCAGATAATTACATTTATTCAAGCTATGCTGATCCTGCTAATAATAATTTATACATCGGAGGTCATTTTGCAACTTTCAATGGTGTGGGTGCAAATCGAATAATAAAATATGATGGAAATACCTGGTCGCCAATGGGCAATGGTATGAATGGCGGAGTATTCGCGATTACAAAATACAACGGTGAAATTTATGCGGCAGGCGAATTTTTAACAGCCGATGGTGTTACAGTAAACAAAATTGCAAAATGGAATGGGAGTACCTGGATGGCGGTAGGAAGTGGTTTGAGCACATCCAATAATGGTGCTTATGCATTAGAAGTATATAATGGTAATTTATATGCATGTGGTAATTTTACACCAGCCACAGGCAGCTTATTTAATCAGATTGCGAAATGGGATGGTTCTGTTTGGAGTGATGTAGGGGGAGGATTGACAGGAGCAAATTTAGGAGTACTTGCCTTGAAAGTATATAACGGAAAACTTTATGCCGGTGGAAATTTTATGACCGCTGGTGGGAATTTCGCTCAATCTATTGCAAAATGGAATGGCACTAACTGGACGGCAGTAGGAAGCGGAACAAACGGAACTGTTTCAGCGTTTGCTGTTTTTAATAATGAGCTTTATGTAGGTGGCTCATTTAATAATGGTTGTGGCTATCCATGCTCATCAAATGCTGTTTGTCGCTGGAATGGCACGACCTGGTCTAATGCAAGTACTGGCATGAATCAAGGCATCAGGACATTTGAAATTTATAATGGAGAACTTTATGCAGGTGGATATTTTACGATGGCTGACGGAAATATTGCTGATCACATTGCAAAATGGAATGGCATTAGCTGGTCAGCCATGCCAGGTACAGCAATGAATGATGCAATAACTACTCTGCGTACTTGTGGTGCAAATCTTTATGCCGGAGGTTGGTTTACCACTGCCGGAGGAAATTCAGCGAATTATGTTGCAAAATGGTCAGCGCCTTTAGGGATAATTGATAATACGGTAAGTAGTTCCATTAAAATATATCCACTTCCTTTTACAAATTCCGTAACGTTTGAATTTGAAAATAAAAATAACGAGACTTATATTTTAAATATATTTAATTCTACAGGTCAGCAGGTTTTGACACTGAAAAATATTAATTCCGGACAATTTAGAATTGATAGGAATAATTTAGAGGATGGATTATACTTCTACAATCTTAGTAGCGGAAACACTTTAATTGCGGCAGGCAAGCTAATGATTGATTAAATCCCTCCCCTTTATTTTTTCCTGCATTCAAAAAGAAAAATTACTTTCGCTTAACCAATTCCTTCCCGCACCCCTGCTCTAAAGGGTGTGATTGCATATATTCAGAATCAGAAGCAACATCATAAGAAAAAAACATTTTTGGAAGAGTATAAATTATTTCTTGAAAAATTTGAGGTGGATTATGATGTGCAATACATTTTCAAAGAACCGGAATGATATGAATCAAAATTATGTTTCATGCCTACGGCATTTGTTGTTGGATTGTTTGTTTTCTACCAATATTTAGTGCCTGCGGCACTTAAGAAAAAAAAATATTATTGTTGAATTCAATAGTTAACCAGAATATGAAAAGCCTTCTCTCCCCCATGGAAAACTTCAGGCGAAGAATAAAGGAGAGATTGATATGTATTTTGTGGAAACTGTTTTATGAAAATATTTCTTTTATAACATTCTGATTTTATTGGTTGCTAACGCATGCCTTGCGCAGCAGCAATACACCCTTGCGCCCTAAAGGCTGGTGTTGTGCGAAAGTTTCCAGGCAGAGACACCAACAAGCAACGGAGCCGGAAACATTATATTTTCAGGTTACATTTTTTGCGCTGGCTCAGGAAAAATTATTAACTTTCCGCCATTAAAAGATTTCCCGGTAATACTGAAGACAATGCGATTAAGCTCCAGACTGAAAGATTTTATCAACGGACCACGTGGCATGGCTATGGGTACAAGGGATGCACAGCTCACACCTGAATACAGCCGGGTGGTGGGTGCGCAGGCTATAGATGATGAGCATGTGAAAATATTTATTGCTAAGAAAACAGCAGCCCGCGCCATTGAGAATATTAATCAGAATGGGCTGATGGCAGTAACGTTCGTGAACGTGCTGAACTATGAGGCTTACCAGCTTAAAGGAACGTGCGTGAAGTATGAAGAGGCAACCGATGAGGAGCAGGAGATGGTGGACAATAATATGAAAGGATTTAATGATGTCTGTGTTAAGATCGGTTTAACTGACGGGATCGTTTTCAATTGGCCGCACAATCCTGTGTGGGCTATTGAAATGATAGTGGAGGAAGCATTTGTACAAACGCCAAGAATAGGAACGGGAACAAAACTGGAAGCTGAGACTGCATGACCATGATAACAGAAGATATGAAAGCTGCCATGCAGGGTGTGGTTCCTTCGGGGCTGGTAACCTGTTCGAAAGACGGGATTCCAAACACTACGTACATATCACAGGTTTACTATGTGGATGAGAATCATGTGGCGCTTTCGCACCAGTTTTTTAATAAATCCATCCGCAATATTCGCGAAAACCCTCATGCATGCGTGAGCATCATCAACCCCGAGGATGCAGGTATGTGGAGACTTGGCCTCCGCTTCACTCATTCGGAATTCGAAGGTGAATTATTCGAGCTGATGAGCGCTCAACTGGAAGCGATTGCATCCATGACGGGCATGGAGAGCGTGTTTCGCCTGAAGTCGTGCGAAATTTTTGAAGTGTTGCGGGCGGAAAAAATTGCCTGATGTATTAGCTTGCAAAACTGCGGGATGATGAATGAAGATGTAAGCAACCCCTCCGCTTCTTCCGAAAAGCTTCTGAAAAAATTAGAGCAAAAAAACAAGGAGATTGAAATCCTCAAGGAGGTATTTTCACAGATACGCACTTCGTTAGACCTCGACTTTATCCTCAATAAAATTTTAGAGCTGCTCGACCACTATTTCTGCTACAAACATTCGATGATATTGCTGGAGGACGAGGGAAATTACCTGAAGGTGGTAGCGAGCTACGGCTACCCGAGGAAGGGCATTGGCGCAAAAGCCGATATCGGGAAGGGAGTTATCGGAACAGCAGCTAAAAGAAAACAGATAATCAGGCTGGGCAACATCAGGATCGGGCTTCAATATATGCGGGGAGGGACAGAGGTTGAAAACGTGGAAGACGAAATCATCATCAAGCTCCCGGGATTGAGCAACCCCATGAGCCAGGTGGCGATTCCGCTGATGAATAAGGATGAGTTTATCGGGGTGCTGTCCGTTGAAAGTGAAAAGGTCAACGTTTTTAATGACGAAGATGAGTTAATCATCAACCTGATTGCCAGCCAGGCTGCCATTGCCATCCATAATGCGAGGATGTTTGAAACGGAGAGAAAGCGGTTCGAAGAAATACAGCAGATCAATAAAAAATTATCTGACCTGACGATAACCCAGCAGGAAACGCTGAGTCTTTTCATCAGGTATGTTCCTGAGCAGGTAGTAAAAAAAGCGCTGAAGGAAAGACCTGAATCCATATTTGAGGGTGAACAAGTGGACATCGGGGTATTGTTTTGCGATATAAGAAACTTTACTCCCCTGAGCGAACGCTTAACGCCTAACGAGGTTGTGTCATTGCTGAATTGCTTTTATTCCAACATGAGCAGGGTGATTAAACAACATGGCGGTGTAATAAACCAGTTTGTGGGAGACGAAATATTTGTAATCTTTGGCGCTCCCGTTCCGGTTGTCAACTGCGAGGAAAAAACGGTTCTGTGTGCAATTGGAATGATAAACCAATTGGAAATTCTTAACAAAGAGATGGAAGCGAATTTGGGTTTTACTATCAAAGTGGGTATCGGAGCCAATTATGGTCCCGTAATAACCGGGAACCTGGGCTGCGAAGATAAAATCGAATATTCTGTTACCGGTGACACCGTGAATACTGCTAAAAGAATTGAAACCTTAACCAAAGAAAATCCAAATAGCGTACTGATCAGCGAATCGCTTTATGCGAAAACAAAACACCTTGTTGAAGCTAAGGCATGGGAGCCTGTTACGGTTAAAGGAAAACAAGAAAAAGTAACCGTTTACCAGGTGACGGGGTTGAATGAATCAATAGATTAGTCCTCCTGTGTAATTACCGGGGTCTTTCCTTTTCCGGAACTCCGCAACTTTCAAAACCACAAAGTAATGCCCTTTTATTTTTGTTGAATTAAAAAAGAAAATTACTTTCGCTTAACCACTTCCTTCCCGCACCCCTGCCCTAAAGGGTGCAAACGCGCGGTGGTTCCCTTTAGGGAGGGCAAAAGTCCGGTGGACTTTTGAGCCGGCATGTGCGAAAGGGT
>Ga0134123_10000019_pt1 | contig 97251 bp, 64 predicted proteins | sample KB303_FD_96460 | JGI IMG/M metagenome (GOLD analysis project Ga0134123, IMG submission 96460) | Terrestrial soil microbial communities without Nitrogen fertilizer from Kellogg Biological Station, Michigan, USA - KB3-0-3 | ecosystem: Environmental > Terrestrial > Soil > Unclassified ...
TGAAAAGAACATTGAAACTGTTCTTGAAAAGATAAAGAGTTTTTTGCCTTCAATTAATACCCCTGACCCCTGAAGGGGGACCAACGAATTGTTTTAGTGGAAAATATTTTCGTACTGCAAAAAAATCAGAAAAACAAAAATCAATTCAGGCAGACCCCACATTAGCAGGGTTCCCTTCAGGGGTCAGGGGTATTCAGATGAAATAAGTCCTTTATAAAACTCCAAAAGCTCTTTCCCGATTATTTTATTATCATATTCATTCCCTGCAAGCTTCCGCGCATTTTCACTGATGGAGCTGAAAAGATTTTTATCATCTTGTAATTTTTCTATAGAGGAAATAAAATCATCCGGGGTATCTGCAATCAGTATATCTTTTTCGTGAGTATAGTTAATTCCTTCTGCACCGACAGTTGTGCTCACAATCGTTTTTCCGGAAGCCATTCCTTCAATAATTTTCACTCTCATTCCTCCGCCTGATAATAACGGAACAATCATCACACCTTTATCCTTCATAAACCCTTTTGAATCTTCAATACGGTCCATGACAATTAAATTTTTACTTGCCATCTGTTTAATCCGCTGGGGCATATCCTTTCCTGCCAGGTAAATTTTTATTCCCGGCATTTTTTTGATTAACCGATCATACACGTTAGTTAAAAACCAGTCAACGGCTTCCAGGTTCGGCATCCAATCCATAGACCCGAGATGAAAGATTGAAAATTCAGCGGGTGCCTTCGTTTCAAAAGGATAATCTTTTACATCTACTCCGAGCGGAGATGCCTTGACTGGAATTGTACAGCCCAGTGATTCAAAAATTTTCTGATCAACCGGAGTTATCGGAACAATTGCATCGTATTTGTTCAGCAGGCCGGTTTCATATTGCTTTAACCGTTTTGCAAGAAACTCAAGATATTTTTTCCTGAACGGATTTTTTACTGAAGCTGCAAGCCGTTCCCAAATAATAAATTCAACGTTGTGAGATCGTAAAACAATTTTTGCTTTGGAAAATTTCCGGATAGTTTCCATGTATGGTGTTACATACAACCCCTCCAGGTGAACAATGTCATAATTATTTTCAGGTAATATTTTTTTCAGCTTATCATTAAATTCCTTTGAAAAAAATCTTGAAACGTTGTAAGAATCTTTTGTAAAGAGGTTCAGAAATGCAGGAAGAATTTTTACTGTCAGGTCAATGCTGACAGTTTCCATCTGCGTATGTTCACGGAATTCTTTTGAAATTTTTTCTTCAGGAACATAATTCTTGTTTGTATTGAATGCAAGGATTTTCAGTTGCGTTCCACTCTCATAAAAAGCTTTTGAAATATTATACATGGCAATGGTAGCGCCATCAGAAGGAGGAAAAGGGACACGAATGCAAAGCTGAAGGATTTTCAAACCGCTTTTTTTCTTTTAAGTTTCCTGAAAAAATTAAGATATGCATCCATATCAAGCAACGATGAATCGCGTGTCGCTTTATAAGTCAAAATGAGACCTATCGGGAGCAATATCAAAGGCGCAATCCACATTCCTTCTTTTGGAAAAATGACTCCCTCTTTTGCAAATTTTTCACCGGTTATGGAAGTGACGTGAAAAAATAAGAAGAAAATAATTGAAACAACGATCGGCATTCCCAATCCGCCTTTGCGAATGATTGCACCCAAAGGTGCACCGATTAAAAACAAAATAAAACAGGCAATGGACAATGTAAATTTCCGGTGCCATTCAATGGTAAACCGTGTGATGTTACTTTGCTTGCTATCCAATTCCTGCGCATTGTTCTCAAAATATGTTTTCTGATTTCTTGCACTGCTCAATGCGGTTTCCATCACGGCATTTAACGAAACATCCTTACTCCTCTCAGCAGGGTCACGCCCGACTACAGAAGCAGGAATATTTTTTATCATATCCGAATCACGAAGCATGGAAAAATAAATTTTTGAATCCCTGACCATATCCGCTCTGCGCTGATCGTATTTTTTGTTCAGGCTGTCAATCGCATATGTCAGCTGGCGAAAATTAAGCATCTGCCAATTGTCTTTGAACAGGTCTTCATTCGTGCGTGACAGCTTAAAAGTAGAAAGATCAAAACGTATTAATTGGCTTTTAAAAGCAAACCTTGTCAGCGGATGGGTATCATAATTTTTTTTCCGCTTATTTGATTCTTCATAGCTGTTACCGCTAAATAAAGTTACCAGCAAATATTTCTGATCACTTGTAGAAGTCATTATGCCCGAATCTGCAACGATTACTTTATTGTTCCCGTTTCCTTTTGTGTGATCATAAATCATCACATTGTAAATCTTTTTTCCGTCAGGGCTTTTCCTGCTTACACGAATGCTGTAACCATCAATGCCGTTATAAAAGATACCTTCCCGGATATAGAGTGCCGGCTTTTGCTGCCTTACATCATATAACAGGGAACCCATTTTAAGGTTTGCAATCGGCAATACATAATTTGAAAAATAAAAAGCGAGTGCGCTGGTGATTACAGCAACAACAAATAAAGGCCGCATCAGCCTTTGAAGAGAAACACCCGCAGATTTTGCCGCAACAATTTCAAATTGCTCTGCCATATTTCCGTATGTCATAATGGAAGAAACGAGGATGGCAAGCGGCAAAGCGAGCGGAACCAACGTGGCAGACGTGTAAAAGATCAGTTCACCGATGGTAAACCAGTCCAAGCCTTTGCCGACAAGGTCGTCAATATATTTCCACAGGAATTGCATCAGGAGCACAAACATAGAAATGCAAAACGTGAGAATAAAAGGTCCGATGAAAGATTTAAGAACAAGTGCAGTGAGCTTTTTCACCTTTATAAGTTATCAGGTTATTGAGAAATTAAGTTATTGAGGAAAACAATTTCAATTTGAATAAACCAATAACTTAATAACTTAATAACTATTATTGCCAAGTAAAATTTAAGGGATGCAAGATAGCGAATTCAGTTTTAGCAGTGATGAAATTAAGCTGGTAAGCGATACGGATTTTTTTAAACAAAAAAGCATCATCACAAAAAAAATAATTTCTCTTTTGCATGAGTTAAACAACAGCATTGAACAAATTAAAAAAGAAAATATTTATCAACCGGAAGAAATAAATAAAATAAGCGGCAAAATAAGCAAAGGCGAAAATTATCTCGGGCTTCCTTATGTTGTACTTGACAATCCGAGAATATTCAGCAGCAAAAACATTTTTGCTTTTCGTTCGATGTTCTGGTGGGGAAATTATTTCAGCTTTACTTTGCACCTTTCCGGAAAATCCCTTGAAGACGCTGAAAAAAATATTTACAAAAATTTTGAATTGTTAAAAGGAAAAGATTTTCTTATTTGCATTCACAGCGAACAATGGGTTCACCATCTCGAAAAAGATAACTATGAGAGTATTGACCTGTTCAATAAAACGAAAATTAAGCGCCTTGTTGAACAAAAAGGTTTTTTAAAACTCAGCAGGAAACTCGCTTTGAAAAAGTGGAATGAAGTCGAAGGTTTCGGAACGGAAACGTTAAAAAATTATTTTTCCGTTATTCAATCATGAGCCGATGATCTGGCGCAAACTATGGATTTGAGTATCCCAAAGCCGCTCACTCTCTTCCTTATCTTCAGGTAAAGCAAAATCAGTAATAAGCAACGCCACATCGGAAGTAAGATCATCCGTCAGGATTTCAAATTCAAAAAAAGCATCGTCAGGATCATCCAGCCATTTGAACTTCACCATCTGCCCGTCACGTTTGTGAACCATTTTTGCTTTTGATTCACTTCCTTCCCATTTGAAAGTGTAGACTCCATCTTTCACAGAAACATTATCGGCAAACCATTCTTCCAGCCCCGATGGATTGCTCAGATAATTATAAAGAATTTTCGGAGATGAGTGCATCGGAAATTCAACCTGGTATTTCTGCTTTTTGGCCATTGTACTTATTTTATCCAAAGTCATTTTTAGTTGGTTTTATTAATTTGACAAGTATAGATAAAATTTTCTTTAAAAGGCGTTTTGATATTAACTTTTTTGCTGCCCGGGTTAATTTTTAATTCAACATCCTGTGTGGATAAATTCCCGGAAGCTGCCAAAATGCCTTAAAATATTCCGTATTTTAGAGGTTAATTTGTGAGTGAAAAGGCAAAATTTAATTGAAACTATTTCCTCTGTAATTCGTTTTTAAACAGCAAACATTTTTATCTTGAATGGTATATTAATTGCGAACCGGTTTTGCCGATTGAATAATCCTTTTCACGTAACCAAAACATGAGTAAAAAACAGCTTTCCGCTGAACAGATTGAATTGTTAACGAAATTCAACCGAACCAAGGCTGATTATCCTTTGGATAAATGCCTGCCACGGCTTTTTGAAGAGCAGTGCACTCTTACTCCTGGTGCCATTGCGGTAAAATTTTACAACAAAACTCTTTCCTACACTGAACTCAATAAAAAAGCCAACCAGGTTGCTCATTATTTGCGAAAGAACGGGATTGGAGCGGATGATATGGTGGGTCTTTGCGCAGAACGTTCCTTTGAATTGGTTATCGGTGTGCTTGGAATTTTAAAAGCAGGTGCGGCCTATGTGCCGTTTGATGCCTCCTACCCTGCCGAGAGGATTGAGCATATGCTCAGCGATTCCAAAATTAAAATCGTATTGGTGCAGGATGCGCTTGCTGAAATCTTCCAAAATAAAGGATTGCAAATTTTATCGTTGGATAAAGAATGGGAAAAAATTTCAAATGAAAATTCCGGCAACCCTTCTCAAGTTAATGCGCCATTAAATTTAGCTTACGTTCTTTTTACTTCCGGTTCAACCGGAAAACCGAAAGGTGTGGGAATGATTCATCGTGCATTGATGAATCTTATTCATTGGCAAAAAACAAAAACAAATTTGGGTGTAGCTGCAAAGACACTGCAATTTGCCCCGATTAGTTTCGATGTTTCGTTCCAGGAATTATTTACCACGTGGACAACGGGTGGTACGCTTGTTTTGATTGAAGATGATTTTCGTTTGAATGCAATTAAACTTTTGGAATTTATCAAAGCAGAAAAAATTGAACGGTTATTTCTGCCGTTCATCGCTCTTCAACATCTTGCTGAAGTGGCTGATGAAAATAAAATTTTTCCAGGCACTTTGAAAGATGTAATCACAGCAGGTGAGCAATTGCAGATCACAAAACATATTGCGAATTTTTTCACTGCATTGCCAAATTGCAAATTGCATAATCACTACGGACCTACGGAATCACATGTATGTACTGCTTATACATTACAAGGAAAGCCGGACAAATGGAGTGCGCTTCCGTCAATCGGCACTCCCGTTTCAAACACACAGATTTTTTTATTGGATGAGAATTTCAATCCTGTTAAAATTGGAGAAGAAGGTGAATTATACATTGGCGGAATTGCATTGGCAAGAGGTTACATAAATCGTGATGATCTGACGGCAGAACGTTTTTTAGAAAACCCTTTTGGTGATGGACGTATTTACAAAACGGGCGACCTTGCAAAATATTTGCCTGATGGAAATATCGAATATCTCGGACGGATTGACGGACAAGTAAAAGTTCGCGGTTACAGAATTGAATTGGGAGAAATTGAAATTACTCTTGGAAAAAATCCAAATGTTAATCAATGTGTGGTGATTGCGCGAGAAGATGAGCCGGGAGATAAACGTTTAGTGGCCTACATTATCCCGAATGAAAAAAATAATTTCCATCAGAATGAATTACGAAAATTTTTAAAAGACACGCTTCCTGATTACATGATGCCATCTGCTTTTGTGCAGATGGAAGTCTTTCCGAGAACACCGAGCGGTAAAATTGATAAACGTTCTTTGCCAATACCTGAGTTAAAACGTCCGGAACTCGATACTATTTTTATTGAACCGCAAACTGATTTGGAAAAAACGTTTGCAAAAATATGGAGCAAGCTTTTACGAATTGATAAAATCGGGATCAATGATAACTTTTTTGACTTAGGCGGAAACTCCCTGGTGGCTTTGCAAATGATTGCAAAATTGAAAACGGAAAACGGAATTGATTTACCTGTCGTGAAATTGTATCAGCACCCGGCAATTTCTGCTATTGTAAAAATGTTTTCGAATGAAAATAAATCGGAAACATTTTATGAGAAAGCAAAACAAAGATTAGCCGCTGATTCACAGATTAAAAATAAAATAGAAAATGTGGAGGACGGAATTGCGATAATAGGAATGGCAGGAAGATTTCCCGGTGCAAAAAATACCGAGGAGCTTTGGAAAAATTTAGTTGAGGGAAAAGAAACCACAAAGTTTTTTTCCAAACAGGAATTGGATTCATCCATTCCTGCTGAAATAAAAAATGATTTATCGTATGTCCCTGCCCGTGGAGTAATTGACGATGCGGATAAATTTGACGCAGCATTTTTCGGAGTGAACCCAAAGATTGCAGAGCTGATGGATCCGCAGCAAAGAATTTTTCTTGAGGTTGCATGGGAGTCGTTGGAGAATGCGGGGTATTCATCTGAAAATTTCAAAGGAATGATTGGGGTGTTTGCCGGAATGGGAAACAACACGTACTTTACCAACAATGTTATTTCAAGGAAAGAATTGATTGAGCGTGTGGGTTCGTTTTCTGTGATGACTGCGAATGAAAAAGATTATATCGCTACACGCATTTCGCATGAGATGAACCTTACAGGGCCTGCATTGAGCATTCACACTGCATGTTCAACTTCGCTGGTTGCGGTTGCTGTTGCATTTGAAAATTTAATTAACAATAAATGCGACATGGCGATTGCAGGAGGAATTTCAATTACTTCTCCTATTAATAGCGGCCATATATATAATGAAGGCGGAATGTTTTCTTCCGATGGCCACACACGCACATTTGATTCAAGCGCAACGGGAACTGTTTTTAGCGATGGCTGCGGAATTGTAGTTTTGAAACGATACAAAGATGCTGTCCGGGATGGCGATGAAATTTATGCAGTGCTTCGGGGAACCGCATTGAATAATGACGGTTCTGATAAAGCAAGTTTTACTGCACCGAGTGTGGAGGGACAGGCAATGGTTATTGCGATGGCGCAGGCAAATGCGGGCGTGGAGCCTGACACAATCACCTACATTGAAACACACGGCACTGCCACACCGTTAGGCGACCCGATTGAAATCGAAGCATTGACCCAGGCATTCAGAGGAAAAACAGCTGCAAAACAATTTTGTGCTGTTGGTTCTGTCAAAAGTAATTTTGGTCACCTCACTCCTGCTGCCGGTGTAACCGGATTAATTAAAACTGCACTTGCATTAAAACATAAAAAAATTCCTGCCACACTTTATTTTGAAAAACCGAATCCTGCAATTGATTTTGCAAACAGCCCGTTTTATGTGAATAATAAACTGATCGATTGGAATACGAATGGAATTCCCAGGCGTGCCGGTGTGAGTTCATTCGGAGTTGGCGGAACCAATGTGCATGTGATTGTTGAAGAAGCTCCGCAACACTCAACATCAGGTGAAGCAAGAGCGAAGCATTTGTTATTGTTATCTGCAAAAACTGCGACAGCCTTGGATGCTGCCACAAAAAACCTTTCTGACTATTTTAAAAATCATCCTGAAACAAATCTTGCTGATGCAGCTTTCACTTTGCAGACAGGAAGAAAAAGTTTTAATCATCGCAGGTTTATTGTCTGCGATAATCATGAAATAGAAAATCTCACTCCTAAAAATTCTGCATCAAGAATTTTGGAAAGCGGTTCACCTGAAATTGTTTTCATGTTTCCCGGTCAGGGTTCGCAGTATGTGAATATGGGACAGAATTTGTATCGTGATGAAATTGTTTTCAAGCAGGCCGTTGACCAGTGCGCAGAGTATTTAGAAAAACATCTTGGTAAAGATATTCGCACAATTATTTTTCCTCCACAGGGAAAAGAAAGTGATTCGGAAAATTTATTGAAAGAAACTGTTTACACACAATCTTCTCTGTTTACTATCGGTTATGCGTTGTCTGAACTTTGGAAAAATTGGGGAATAACTCCAAAAGCAATGATTGGTCACAGCATTGGCGAATATGCGGCAGCATGCATTTCAGGAGTGATGAGTTTGGAAGATGCATGTTTTCTTGTTGCGCATCGCGGAAAAATGATGCAGGAATTATCTCCCGGTTCCATGCTCACTGTTCGTCTCGCGGCTGCGGAAGTTGAAAAGTATTTGAATAAAAAATTATCAATTGCTGCTATAAACGGACCGCAGTTGTGTGTGGTGTCGGGAGAAATTCCGGAAATAGAAAATTTGCAAAAGGAATTCGAGAAAAAAGAAATTGTTTCCAAACTCCTTGTTACCTCCCATGCTTTCCACTCCCCGATGATGGAACCGATTTTAAAACCTTTTGAAGAAAAAGTAAAAAGCATAAAATTGAACGAACCAAAAATTCCGTTCGTTTCAACCGTCACCACAAAATGGATTACTAAAGAAGAAGCAACCCATCCGGAATACTGGAGTCAGCAAATAAGAAAACCCGTTCGTTTTGCTGAAGGTATTCAAACTCTCTGGAAAGAAAAACCTTCTTATGTTTTATTGGAACTTGGTCCGCGGACTACAGCTGCTACGCTTGCAAAACAACAAGCCACAGATTTAAAAAAGCAAATTGTAATTTCTTCTTTAAGCGATACAGCAGAAAAGAATGCAGAATGGACTGCCATACTTTTTGCAATGGGTCAGCTTTGGCTGAGCGGTGCAAAAATTAATTGGGAAAATTTTTATGCGTTGGAAAAAAGAAAGCGCGTTCCGTTGCCAACATATGCTTTTGATAAAAAAAGATATTGGGTAGCCCCTCTAAATCTCCCCGATGGGGACACTTCCCGCACACAGGCTCCCAGTGTAGAGATTACGAATTTTCAAATTCCAATTATCAATTATCAATTACCAATTGAGCAAAATACAAAACAGGAAATACAAAATACTTCTATGAATAATCGTAAAGACAGAATTGTTTCTGAACTAAAAGAAATGTTTGAAGAGTCATCAGGCATTGAATTGAAAAATGTGGGTGACGATGTTTCCTTTCTCGAAATGGGATTGGATTCATTGTTTCTCACTCAATCTGCTTTGAGCGTTTCAAAAAAATACGGAGTAAAAGTTACGTTCAGGCAATTGAACGAAGAATTTTCCACTTTGGGAACATTGTCTGCACATCTCGATAAAAATCTTCCGGCAGAAGCTCAAGCCCCACCAAACCTCCCCCGAGGGGAGGCTTTCCAGCACACAAGCCAGCAACAAACTTCTACATTCAGAATACCGCAAAATCAGGGAAACATGAGCCTACCCTCCGGGGAGGTTGGCGGGGCTATGAACCCGATGCAAATGATGATGATGCAGCAAATGCAGATGATGCAAATGATGATGCAGCAGATGAGCCAGCCGCAACAGCAGGTAGCACCATCAGTGCAGGCGCATATTGAAAAGAGTGTTGAAATAAAATCACATACCAAACCGGCTGACGTTAGTGAAAATGAAAAAGCGGAATTGGCAAAACCGTTTGGAGCTATTGCAAGAATTGAAAAATCCACGAGCGGAGAATTAAATGAAATACAAAAAAAATGGCTGAATGATTTTATAGAGAAGTACAATAAAAAAACTCTGCAATCAAAAACCTATTGCCAGGAACATCGTGCACACCTTGCCGATCCTCGCGTAGTCACAGGATTCAAGCCGTTGCTGAAAGAAATAATTTACCAGGTTACCATCAACAAATCGAAGGGAGTGCATTTCTGGGATTTGGATGGCAACCGGTATGTGGATGTGCTGAATGGTTTCGGAAGCAATTTTTTCGGATGGAATTCAGATTTGCTGACGAATGTCTGGAAAAAACAATTGGATGAAGGAATTGAATTGGGCCCGCAAACTCCTCTTGCAGGCGAGTGCGCAAAATTAATTTGCGAGCTGACGGGATACGACCGTGCGGGATTTTGCAACACAGGTTCCGAAGCCGTATTAGGCGCTATGCGTATTGCACGAACCGTAACAGGAAAAAATACGATTGTTTGTTTCAATGGTTCCTATCACGGAATTAATGATGAAGTGATTGTCCGCGGAACAAAAAAGTTAAAATCATTTCCTGCTGCAGCAGGGATTCCGTCAGAAAGCGTTCAGAACATGCTCGTACTGGATTATGGAACGGAGGAATCATTACAAATTATCCGCGAGCGTATTGATGAAATCGCAGCAGTGATGATTGAACCGATACAAAGCCGGAGAGCGGATTTTCATCCGAAAGAATTTATTCATGAAGTGAGAAAGCTGACAAAGGAAAATAATGTGCTGATGATTTTTGATGAAGTTATAACGGGTTTCCGTTTGCGGCTTGGCGGGGCACAGGAATTTTATGATGTGAAAGCTGATTTGAGCACGTATGGAAAAGTGATTGGCGGCAACATGCCCGTAGGCGCTATAGCAGGACGAAGAGAATTTATGGATGCATTGGATGGCGGCCACTGGCAGTATGGAGATTTCTCCGTTCCCGAAGTGGGCGTCACTTATTTTGCCGGAACATTTGTTCGTCATCCGTTGATGATGGCTGCAATGAAAGAAGTTTTATTACATCTTAAAAAAGAAGGCAAGCCCTTGTATGAAAAATTAAATTCGAAAACGCAGCGATTGGTGGATGAAGTAAATGCTCATTCTAAGAAATTAAATTCTCCTTTTAAGCTCGTGACTTTTGGCTCTTTATTTAAAGCAAAATGGGAAACCGAACCCGCGTACACTGAATTACTTTTTTCACTCATGCGTTACAAAGGCGTTCATATCATGGATGGGTTTCCGTGTTTCTTAACCCTTGCATTCACTGATGCTGATGTTGATTTTGTAATTAAAACTTATACAGAAGCATTGACTGAGTTGTGTGAACTGGGATTTATTGCAACTGACCATAGACCAATGGCTATTGACGATGGACAAAAAACAAAACAGAATGGCCATTCATCTAACGGCAATGGAACAACCCAAAACATGCCGCCTGTACCGGGAGCCAAACTGGGAAAAGATGCAAATGGAAAACCGGGTTGGTTTGTTCCTGACCCGGAGAGACCGGGGAAGTATATGCAGGTGAAGTAGCTTTTTAAGCTCTAATTAAGAATAAAATTTAATTACATTTGCTTTTAGCAATGAGAATTAAAACTTTAATTATTTTAATTGTTTTAATCACTAATTACACTTATTCCCAAAGTCAGAATATTTTTCAAAAAGCTATTTTACCACAATCAGGATTATGCGGAATTATAAAAGATGGAGGTGGTGGCTTTACCATTGCAGGAGGAACATCTGCTGGTCCTCTTTATCCTAATTGCGGATATATAGTTCGATTAAACAATAATGCTGACACAATATGGACTAAGTTTTATGCTTTACCAACTGGTTGCAGATTTAGTTCAATTACAAAAACAATTGAAAATGGCTACATAATCGGTGGCCATGATCACAATGATTATAAGAATTTTATTCTTGCGATAGATTCAAATGGCCAAACAAAATTTTTTCGAAAATGCTATCCCTTAAACATGCAGGACAGAATGGTTGTTAAACAAGCATCAGATAGTGGTTTAATAATAGGTTATTCGGTGTATAATTCAGCAGATTATGATTTTTGTATAATGAAGACAAATAAAACAGGCAACGTATTGTGGGCAAAAAATTATGGAACCGTAGCTACTGATGGGTGCCGTGATATTTGTTTAACCTCCGACAATGGAATTGTTTTAGCAGGAACTTCGGGAAATAATTTGATGATTTTAAAAACAGATTCTATTGGTAATTTTAAATGGAAAAAGGAATTTTCGGCTAATTATATTTCTAATGCAGCTTCAGTTGTTACAGTTGCTGACAATATTTATCTAGCAGGATTATTTGGGTATCCTGAAAATGGTTTTGTAACAAAATTAGATTCTTCAGGAAATATTCAATGGACAAAATCATACGATTTTCTCTCATGCAATAATTTCTCAATAGATATTGAAAGGACAAATGATAATAATTTGATTTTATGTCATGCAACAGGTTGTGGTTTCACCACAAGTGATGCATGTTTGGTAAAGATGAACTTAAACGGTGATACCATTTGGACAAGGGGTTATGGTAATACTCCTCAAGGACAAATTTTTGAATATGTATATCAGGATTCCTTGGGTTATTACTTTGGAATTGGAAATGGAACAACAATGCCTTCCCAATCTGCAATTATTATTGTAAAGTCAGATTCTTTAGGAATTTCGAATTGTTACATGCATTATCCTTCGATTCCATTAGGCAACACCTCGTTTGGACATCCAAATTCTATTCTCAATTATGGAAGCATTAATATAGTTGACTCTGCTTTTAATCTTATTGAAATATCTAATGCATATAACGAATCAGATTATTGTATTTATACAAATATTGCCGAAGCTGAAAATCATGAAATAGAATCCCGTATTTTTCCAAATCCCGTTTCAGATATGATCTCATTCAACAAAGAAAATCTTAACATTGAAATTTTTGACTTGAAAGCACAAAAATTATTTGAAAGAAAAACTTTAGGGAAACAAATTGACATTAGCCAACTTGCAAAAGGTTTCTATTTTTTGAAAGTCAAAGAAACGGGTACAGAAAAGACTTTTAAAATTATTAAGCAGTAGTTGCTTTTTTGTAACGGCAGTGTCTCCATTTTTAAAACTCTGCCATAAGGGTTATTATCAAATAAAAGCATTTTGTTTTTTCACTTCGCCAAAAAATCCCTGATTATTTTAAATTCTTTTTCCGGTTCTTCCACCTGCGGATTATGTCCTGATTTTTCAAACATTTCAAACTGCGCCTGCGGACAATATTTTTTATACTGCACTGCAAACTCCGGAACACAAACCCTGTCGTAACGGCCTGCAATAACAAGAACAGGCATTTTTAATTCTTTCAGCTGTTTACGGAAATCAACTTTGGCTATGTCACCGCCAATAATAAAATCACCATCATCACCCACTAACTGGTAATATAATTTCCAGTTCATCCGGTTTGGATAAGAGGGGTCAATCCCGCGCAGAAAATTTTCAGGGTTATACGCGTATAAAAATCCATACGGAACTTCACCATAGACTTCCATATGCTGCGGATCGCTTGAATGAGCACCGGCATCACGCAGTTTCATCAGGCGTTCCCACACTTCAGGATAATTTGTTTTTATTTCATGGTTAGAATTGTCATCATTCTTCTGCCACATTTCGCCACTGAAAAAACCATTGGCAATGATTAAATGCTTCACATGCTGAGGATATTTCAACGCATAATCCTGCGCCACAATGCTGCCGTAAGAATGTCCCAATAAATTTATCCTGTCATAATTTAAAGCTTTGCGCAATCCTTCAATGTCCTCCACATCACGGCTGATGCTATACCCGGAAGAAGTTTTTGCAGTATCTGATTTTCCACGCCCGAAGTTATCTATATATACTAATGTACATGCATCTTTAAGCGCGGCAAAACTGTGCATGCCCACATGTGCATTTCCCGGCCCGCCTGAAATAAGGAACAGCGCATCACCCGCACCTTCTGTTTCTATCCACAACCGGGCGTCATTAACTTTTACATATTTCCCTTCGGGATGCTGAAATTTATTTTGTGCGAAGCCGGAAATACCTGTTGCACTAATGATGAAAGCAATGAACATTCCTTTTTTCATAGCATTGATATTTTTATTTGTGTTAAAATTTTTCCAATCAGAAACTGATTTAAAGCAAGATTAACAAACTTTTCTGTTGGTTACGGTTTATGAACGGAACAAACTGTTTTTTCAATTAATTGAAAGAACATTTCGCTAAAGTTCAGCTCGACTTTTTAGTTGTAACCTTTTTCCATTTTTTATGTAATATACGGTGTAATATTTTTTATTAAAAACCTGATTTTAATACTATGCTTAAATTGTCTTTTAAACAGCTTCAGGCGTCAAAAGTAAAATTCGTCATTAGGTTTACTTTTGTGATTAGTGCATTTAGCCTTGTCGGAGTAATTCTTTTTTTCGGTTTTTTCGGTACGCAAATGGGCCGCTCCAAAACAGCTGAAGCAGCAGCGGTTACCTATACAACTATAGCAGCCGGTAACTGGACAAACGCAGTTACTGTCTGGTCAACCAATGGAACAACATCATGCCTCTGCACCCCGGGTACAGCTCCCAGTTCAAAAAATATTGTGATCAATCACAATATTAATATGGATAACAATATTTCGGTTTCCGGAACGGGCATTATCTCTATTTCAGCATCGGGCAGACTGACCAGCGTAAATTATAAGCTGGATGTACAGGGCGGATCAATAACAACAAACGGAATAATCAACGTTAATGAGCTGACAATCGGTTCGGCTGCTTCTGCTACATTTTCAGGACCCGTAACGGCAGTTTCCCGCATTCGCATTGATGGTACTGCTTTTCTCAATTCGCTTACAACCGTCACCGCTGGTGATATGGAATTAAAAAGCGGTTCATCCATTACAGTTGGCGATGGCTGGTCGGCAAATCTTCCGTCAGGAGACATTCTGAATGAGGGAACTGTAACTTTTGATGGTAATCTCTTCACCATGACAAATGGTGATTTCGTGAATAAATCATCAGGTATATAAGAGGATTTGGTTATATCGAAACTAAAAACGGGAATATATCAAACAATGGTACATGGGATATCTATATTGACTGGTGTGCAAGCTCAGGCCAACCGTTAAACGGCTTGCCAGACGCAGAAAACTGTTTTGCACCTGCAGGTTCTCCGACTACATGTGAAACCTCGTACACGTTAGACTGGAAAACCCCTGCAACATATACCGTTGACTGCGGTGATGTAAATGCTGCAAATTGGAGTGTTAAAGGAATGACGTGCTGGTATAGCAGTCCTTTATTCAATGTTCCGGGTGCGGTGGGAGGGCCAAACGCTTAGCGGATTTCATGGTACGAATAAACCAAAGCGGAAATGTTGATGCAAACGATACCGCTTGTGTATATTACTATGTAAACGGATCTCTATCCCGAACCGATATTTATCCGGGAACAGGTTCACCGGCAGTATTTACAAGTGCACGAAAAATATTAGTGCGTGCAGGAGGAACTTACCAGGTAAAGATCAGGTTAAAGAATGATGTTTCAAACGAACTGTGGCAGGTAAAAAATGATGATGTAACCGTCTGTCTGCTGTCGGTTTATCCGCCACCTTCACCCCTGCCTGTATCATTACTAAGCTTTAGCGCGAAATCACAAAACAATAATATAGTATTATTGAATTGGGAAACAGAGGCCGAATTAAACAATGATTATTTTACACTAGAACGGTCGCAAAACGGTACACAATTTTCAACACTAACGAAGGTGGATGGAGCAGGAAACTCTACCAATATTCATAAATATTCTTTTCGAGACGATAAACCTTTGCCCGGAGTATCTTATTACCGGTTAAAACAAACCGATTTTAACGGAAAATCCTATATCTATAAACCGGCTTCGGTAATGTTAAAAACATTGCAAAGCTCGGTGAGCGCGATCCAGGTTTCACCCAATCCATTCAGCGATTCGTTTAATGCCGTGTTTGAAGCTAAAGCGAAAGGAGCAGTGCAGATAAAAATTTTTAATGCATCAAACATGATGGTTTATAGTGATAATATTATTGCTGAGGAAGGTATGAACGTATACCGCTTCACTGCACCGCCACGATTTGCTGAAGGCAATTACATGCTTACATTAACCAATTCGCAAATGACTCCGGTTAGCAAGAAAATAGTTTGCTGGAAAAATTAACAGCCGTTAATTAATCTTCCTTCACTTTTTCGGACTATTCCTCTTCGGGTCTTCATCGTCTCCCATGCGCCTGTGAAAAGTTGTATCCTTAATTTCAGCGGGCGTTTTGAGATGGGTTGAATCCATCGGCATTTTATTGATTTTTTCAACCTGTGCTGAATCCACTTTTGCTGTATCTGCCCTGACAGCCGGATTCGTAATTTGTGCTTTGCATATGGACACTATTGTGATCATTGCAATAATTATGATTATTTTTTTCATTTTATTAATGCTGGTTACATGAATTGACAGGTCAAAAATGTGCCAATCAAATAAAAAATTAATTTTGATGAAAATTTTTAAAGCAAAACCATGAAAAAAATTACTCAACACCTTTCCCGCATTATTAAAATCAGCGCGATGATTTTATTAGTATTAATACATAAAAAAATAATTGCTCAAAGTCAAAACGCCCTCGATTTTGACGGCACTGATGATTATGTTTCATCTGCTGGCGCCTCACAGCTTGTTAACGGATCAGGTTTTATGTCTATGACCATGTGGGTGTACCCGGTAAATCCTGTAATCGGCTTTCCTGACTTCGATGGTTTCGCAGGGATCAGGAATAATGTGGATGCTGATTTTTACATTCTCCAATATTCCTCCACAACTGTGGAAGCGCGTTTCAGAAACAGTGCCGGACAAAATTTCGATATTGTGGCCCCCGGGTTACAATTAAATACATGGCAACATTATGCGCTGACGTATGATAATGTTCAGCTGCGATTGTATCTTAACGGGCAGGCCGTTGATTCCATTCCTGCATTCGGTGTCATTATAAATACAGCCGAACCATTTTACATTGGAAATTTATTGTATAATGGCACCAATTATTATTTGCAGGGCCAGATGGATGAAGTGAGCCTGTGGAACCTTACGCTTGCAGCTGATGAAGTCAATTGCATTTATCACAATGGGATTGATACGTCCGACTTCAATTTAAAGCTGTATTATAAATTTAACCAGGGAATTGCGGGTGGAAATAATGCGGGTATTACTTCCCTGATTGATTCAAAAGGAAATATTAACGGAACACTTACCAATTTTGCTTTAACAGGAACGGCCTCAAATTTTGTTGCAGGAGTGTTCAATAACATAAGCATCAGCGATACTATTTGCCAGGGCGAAAGTTATGTTTTCGGATCGCAAACACTGACGGTTAGCGGAGTTTACTACCAGCATTTTCCCCTTGCTGCAGGATGTGATTCAGTTGTTGAATTAAATTTAACAGTTACTGCCGTGGATACTTCTGTTTCACAAAACGGATCTTCTCTTACATCCAACCTGGCAGGTGCAACTTACCAATGGCTCGATTGTAATAACGGCATGGCTGTTATTGGCGGTGCCACTTCTCAAACCTATTCTCCTCCTGCCAATGGGAACTATGCTGTTGCTGTAACAGCCAACAATTGTACAGACACTTCAGCTTGTCACCTGGTAACTGGTGTGGGAATTTCAGAAAATCTTTATGGTGACCGGTTATCTGTTTTTCCAAATCCTGCTGACAAACAGCTATCATTGCGCCTGAGTGAAGCAGAAAAAAATATTTCAGTTTTCATCACAGATATTGAAGGCAGAAAAATATGGCAGGCAAACTATGCCGGGCTAAAATCTGCCGACATCAATACTTCTGCATGGATGAAAGGAATTTATATTCTGAAAATTATTGCTGAAGATATGAATGCGGTGGTGAAAGTGGTAAAGAAATAAAACAGCAGCCACTAATTACGCGAATTAACACGAATTGATTATTGAAAAAGCCACTAATTGCACGAATTGACACGAATCTATTAGTCAAAATTAGTGTGATTAGTGGCTATTTGAGCCTCGTGATTCCTAATTATAACTATCTACAGAAATTTTATAATCCCAGTCTGATCCGCGCTTCCATACTTTCACCTGGTCAGCAGAGTGCGTTTCAGGTGTACCGTTTTTATCGGCTGTGAAAGTTACTGTTCCGACCTGGTACAGCATTTTTCCGCTCCCATTTACATCGGATACTTCGAGGTTAAAATCTTTTGAATTTTTCATCGTGGCCAGGAATTCATAGATCGCTTTTCTGCCTTCGATCTTTTTACCACCGGGAATAATTATGGTTGCATCGTCAGCATAGAATTCAGCTACTTTAACCATGTCGCCAGAGCGAAATGCTTCTGCCATTTTTTGATTCAGCGCCTGTATTTTCTGTTTCGTATCATCCGGAGCGTCTCCTTTAATAGTTTGTTGCGCATTGGAGCTAAATGGAATGATCATCGCAATAAGCAGTAATAAGAATGCCGTTGCGGTTAGTGTTTTGAAATTTTTTGAATGTGTCATTTTTTTAAATTTTTTAATTGATTAATAATATTTTGATCATAAATGTTTTTTTGCCACCAATTACACGAATTTTCACTAATGGATTCGTGTGTGTTTTGTCACCGGCTACACGAATTTTCACAAATAGATTCGTGTCAATTCGCGTAATTCGTGGTTACTTATCTTTATCTTTTGAGTCTATCACCACACCGTTCTCATCAATGCTGATATTCACATCTTTCTTATTGTGGAAACCGGAGTCTCTTATCCCTTTTGCTTTTATATGTACACCGTTTTCGTCAATATGAATGTGGGCGTCATCAATATTCCCGGTGTCATAAGGATCTCTCCACTCTGAAAAATTGCAGGTTTTGCATTCCAGCCCGTCTTCGGTCATGGTCCATGTTTTGCCGATCATATCGCCATCATAGGTATTGGTCACATTCTTTATATCATAAATAATATGTCGGCTTCCCTGCTTGAGGAAAACACTTTTCCCTACCGGCACTTTGAGGATTAATTTTACATGCTGCCCGCGGTACTTCATATTTTTAGTTACGGGGAAATAATTGCTCAGCTTTACCAGTGAATCTTTCTGCTCAAAATTGTAGTTCACCTTTGAAGCGGCTTCATACGCCTGCTTTTCAGTAGTGCCCCTTGCACGGGTAATTTTTACCAGCTCAAACTTATCCCCTTCCGCTTTCTGAATATCCAATTGTACCAACCCTGCAATTTTTTGAATTTCATCGCCCGTGCGGATATTAAAATTATTGCCGTTGAAAATTCCATTGTAGGAAAAAGGCCCGTCATACTCATCCTCATATTTCGCATCATCCATCACATCCACAAAGAGCGTATCTGTTGCGGGGTTGAGCAACGGAAGCACACTGCGCTGCCTTCCTTCTGTGGAAAACTCTCTCCCGATATCGGCCACCATCCAGAACCCTATGACCCATCCTGAGATCATCAGCGTAACAGCTACCATGTTAAATACCCGGTTCGGCTGCTTAATCCTGAATATAATTCTTACACCCCAATAGAGGAGCATGAGCACCGGTATACCTATGATAAGGAATATAGCCGTCATGCTCCAGAACTGTTGTGCGGGTGACAGGAATAAATCAGAAATAAACACCGGTATGGTTATGCCGCCTACGCCAATCACGGCAAGCAACGCCACACATAATGCAAAGAGGACGATCAAACCGATGATGGCAAAAAATCCTGCTATAACATACAGTATAATTTTAAAGATGGCTTTTATCACCTCACCGATCACTTCAAAAAACCGGCTTACGAACGACTCCTTTTTTGGCGAAGGCTCCTCCACCGCCTTCCTTATGTTGCTTACCGTTACATCTTCGCCTTTCATCTCCAGCTTCTGCGCTGTGGTAATTGCATACGGCAATACCAAAGCAAGAATGATGTACACAAACAGGCTGCCGAATGCAATAATGATGGCAAATACAAATATAAGCCTCACCCACAGCGGGTCAATCTTCAGCCGGTGGGCTAACCCTGCGCAGACCCCTGCTATTACCTTATCATCAGGATCGCGGTAAATTTTGCGGTAGCTTCTTTTTTCTGAAATGTTTGCAGCAAATGTCCTTTCAGCAGCTTCTTCCTCACCGGCAAACTGCTCGGGGCGGCCCATTACGCTGATCACGTATTCCACGTCTTCTTCGATGATCACTTCCTTGCTGTCTTTGATACGTTCAGAAAACATTTCGGCAATGCGCCCTTCCACATCCTGTATGATCTCGTCCCTGCCTTCTGATGAAGTAAAATACCCTTTGATGGCATCGAGGTACTTTCTCATTTTTTCGTAGGCATGTTCCTCTATATGGAACACCATCCCGCCAATATTAACTGTTAAGGTCTTATTCATTTGTTACGTTATTTTTAGAGGTTTGATTAACGGCCTCCACCAGCTCATGCCAGGTGGTTTTTAATTCTTTGAGAAATTGTTCTCCGAGGGGAGTGATGGAGTAGTACTTGCGGGGGGGCCCCGATGTTGACTCAACCCATTTGTAGCTGAGCAGCCCTGCATTTTTCAACCTTGTCAGCAAAGGATACAATGTACCCTCCACCACAATCAGCTTTGCATCTTTCATTTTGCCGATAATGTCAGAAGGATACACTTCACCCCTCGCTATTATGGACATAATGCAAAACTCCAAAACCCCCTTGCGCATCTGGGCTTGTGTGTTTTCTAAATTGCTCACGTGTTTTTTATTTTTAGTGTTTCTAAGGTTTTTCTCTCTTTTAACCAGGAGGTTTTCCCTTATGCGATGCAAAGATATATCAAATAAATAGTATTATGTATCACCAAGTACTAAATATTTTATAAGTTATTGATAAACAGGGATAAAATTTTATATTAGGTGATTATACCTTCTGAACACTTAAGGAAAAATTGTAAAAAAGGAGTTTGGGAAAGGTTTAGTTGAACTAAAGTCAGGAATTTATTTGTTCAATTCTTTTGCTTGTGCAAAAGAAAGAACCAAACCTGCCTGCCATGTCTACGACAGGTAAACCGGCAGACAGGAAAAAGCGCACTACGAACGCAAATCCAAATTTTTTCTTATCGCTGATGCGCTTCGCCTCCAAGCCGAAAAAATTAGGTTTCGCACCGTTCGTGGCAAAGCCAACGCACCGAATTATGGTATATAAAAGCAAAAGAATATGACTTCAACTTCAGCTTTTCAACCGGCTTCTGCTCCGGGCTGAGGGAACCCAGTCCCGATAGCTATCGGGAATCAGCACGACTTGCGGGAGCAGAATGCCCCTGACCGTTAGCGGTCATTGTATAACAGAATAACTTTCAAGTGACTGACATATTATTAACTTTACAATCTAAAAACAATAAAATGAATATCATAATTACCATTCTGCTTGTAGTGGCAGGCATCATTGCCTTGCTGCTGATCATTGCGCTTTTCATAAAGAAGGAACATTATGTGAAGCGTGAAATTATCATCAATGCGCCCCGGCAAAAAGTATTTGACTATGTAAAACTGCTCAAAAACCAGGACAAGTTCAACAAACATGCAATGACTGACCCCGACAGGAAAAGCGAAATCAAAGGAACAGACGGAACAGTTGGATATATTTATGCCTGGAGCGGAAATAAAGATGCCGGTGAAGGAGAAAAGGAAATTAAGAACATTATTGAAGGGAAAAGAATTGAAATGGAAATCCGTTTTATAAAACCAATGGCAACCTCTGCCACTATAATCATGGAAACAGAATCTTTATCCGATACTCAAACCAAGGTATCCTGGAGCAATGCAGGTAAATTGAAATATCCTGTGAACATAATGGTACCCATGGTAGAAAAAATGCTCCCGAAAGATATGGATATCAGTTTGAGTACCCTGAAAACGATCCTTGAAAAATAAATTTCCGATTACTTAAATCCAACCCGGCCGGGCATGCCATCAAAATGAGTATGACTAAGCGGCCTATCAAAATTATTCCGTTGGTTGTTCTTTTATGTTTACGAAGTGAGAAACAAAAACGGAGTGGCTAAGAAAGGTAAGGTTGTGAAAGATTGAGAAAGCACATCTTCGCACCGGTAAAAACGGCTGATGAATGGAGTAAAATTATAAAAAACCGCTTCGTTTCCGTTAAAAAAATCTCGTGTCATTATGTTAGATATTGTTAAAAAAATATATTTGCATTAGCGAATCTGGAGTAGTAAAACAACATTTAAATCCGTATTTTATGAAAAAAACAATCCGTATTTCCTGTTTAATTATTTTGTGCATGACCCTGCTGACACAATGTTCACAACAGGGTTCAGAAAAAGTACCTGCCGCAGCTGAAGCAACCGTTAGTGACAGTGCTGCAAAAAGCGCTATGGCTGTTCAATCAGATGCTGAGCGTGGACGATATTTAGTTACCATCGGTGGGTGCGATGACTGTCATTCACCAAAAATCATGACTGAACATGGGCCTGTTATTGATTCTTCAAAGAGGCTTTCAGGACATCCGGCTGATGCAAAATTGGCCACAATTCCGCAAAGCGAGCTGGCCCCCGGTAAATGGGTATTAGGTGCGCAGGACCTTACAGCATGGGTAGGCCTGTGGGGGGTCTCATTTACAGCAAACCTCACACCTGATACGGCCACAGGCATTGGCGCTTGGACACCGGAATTGTTTGTTAAAATATTACGCTCAGGCAAGCACATGGGCATTGAATCGGGTCGTCCTATTTTACCTCCCATGCCCTGGGAAAATTTGAAACAAATACATGACGAAGACCTCCTCGCCATCTTTGCTTTCCTGAAATCATTACCGCCCATTTCCAATAAGGTTCCTGATCCTTTGCCTCCGGCAAAAAAGAGTTAACCCTTTTATCTTAAAGTATAACCTGGTGCGGTTGGCTGATTGATATTATTTCAATTCTCTTTATAAAAAATAACGCATGAAATTAACCATGCGTTATTTTTTTTATCCTGCGCTCCCAAAGAGAACCGGGAAATTATTATTTATCCTCTGCTTCTTATTCTGCCTGACATCAATTAATTTAATCTTAATGCGGGTAATTTATATTTGTTAAAAAACATTACGATGAATGGAGAAGAACAAAAATTATTAATTAAAGCACCCGCGCTCATTTCAGTGCTTGTGTCGGGCAGCCACCATAAAATAAACGAAGCCAAAAAAGCACATGCCATAAAGCTTTTGCACCTTAATACCTTCATTTCGGATCCTGACCTTCGCGCTTATTATCAAAAGGTGGATAAACATTTTATTGAAGATTTTGAAAGCATAGCACAGCAATATTCACCTTTTGATGATTCAAAGCGCGAAGCGCTGAAAAAAGAAATTGAAAAGGCAAATCAGATCATTGCAACTCTTGATAACTCTTTATCATTAAAGCTGCACAAAAGCCTGGATGAATATACTGAACATGTAAAAAATTCAGAGCATTCAGTGCTTGAGCATTTTGTTTTCCCGATTCCCATTAAGGGGCTTACAGAGTAATAAGTCAACCTTCGATTCACTTATTCACTTTCACCAGCCTGTAATTACTGTATCGTAAAACAGAAATCGAAACGTTTTCATGCCCGTTTCCTTTTTCATTCTGCACAAACCGGAAGGGCGAATGCATGGATTCATCTGAAACATGATCTGTAAAATTTTTATCATACATGCTGAAAAGTTTCGAAAAATAAGTGGTTAACGTATAACCCTGGTAAGCTGTAAACAACGGATCAATCCTGTACTGGTCAATAAATTTTTTCCGGAAAAATTTTGTTTCAGCATCTTCGTAATCAAGATAGGAATTGCTGAAAATATAAATTTCAAGGTTCATCATTTTACTGAACCATACCGTTTCAAAATTTTCCCACGTAGGCAGCCCGACCACCGTTATTTTCTGGTTTAACGTATCCAGCGCATTTAACACCGATGAAACATACGATTCATCGCTCGAAGGAAGATAAAGAATGTTTCTTTTTTCAGAAGACAAAAATTTTAATAAAGTTATGGTGATCGAGTCTGTATGATTGATGAGTGTCGTCCTGGTTTCAGATATAAATTTATTCTGTAAAAGACTATCGGTTTCATTTTTAAAAACTTCAGCCAGGTCATTTTCCTTTCTGATCTTCCTTGTGAGCACCATGAAATTTGAATAATGATATTGCTCGGTGATGTAATCCGCCATCAGCCTGCATTGTGTAATGGTTGAAGGCGAGGCGAGCACCACGTTAGAATTATTTTTGAGCGAGCTGCTGTTTCCGAATTGCGTCAAAACCATTTTAATTCCCAGGAGCTTTGCTTCATCAGCAGCAATAGTTGCCTGGGATGAAGGATACGTTGCAAAAACCAAATCATAGTTTTTTAAGGACTGGTATTTCACAACGATGGAATGCCTTGCCGAAGAATCGGGAGATACGTCAAATACATCCAGCTGAATGTTCATGCCGGTTTTTGAGAGGGAATCAACTGCCAGCTTTGCTCCTTCATAAAATGATAATGAGGGGAGCGAGCGCGGTTCCATGTCAATTTCCGTATCGCTTGTATCAATCTCAAAATTCTGTTCGAGGTAAAGCGGGAGTAAAAGAGCAATATTCATTTGCCTGGAAAGCTTTGGTTTTTCCACGGGTTCTTCCACCACCGTTTTTGGCGGAGTTTGAGCCGTTACAGGTTTTTTCGGAACTTGCTTCTGAACAACCTGCTTTGGTTTACAGGAATAAAAAAACACGATAATAATAAAAAGCGAAACAAAGAAACGATTCATAACTGGCAATTCTAAATTTCTAATTTTAAATTTTAAATTTCCTCACTCCCACTCTATCGTTGCCGGAGGCTTTGAGCTTATATCATAAACAACACGGTTCACTCCTTTTACCCTGTTGATAATTTCACTTGAAATATTTGCAAGAAAATCGTAAGGCAAATGACACCAGTCTGCCGTCATACCATCCGTTGATGTAACTGCACGGAGTGCAACTACGTTTTCATATGTTCTCTCGTCACCCATCACACCCACGGATTGCACAGGAAGCAAAATCGAGCCTGCCTGCCACACTGAATCATACAACCCGTATGATTTTAAGCCATTGATGAAAATGGCATCAACTTCCTGGATAATTTTTACTTTTTCCTTAGTGATATCACTGATGATGCGAATCCCCAGGCCGGGACCAGGAAACGGATGGCGGTTCAATAAAGAAGAGTCCATACCCAATGCCTTTCCAACCAATCTTACTTCATCTTTAAATAATGATTTCAAAGGTTCCACCACTTTCAATTTCATTTTTTCAGGCAAGCCTCCGACATTGTGATGTGATTTAATGGTGGCTGACGGGCCTTTCACTGAAACGGATTCAATCACGTCAGGATAAATTGTTCCCTGCGCAAGCCATTTCACATTTTTTATTTCATGAGCTTTCTCATCAAACACATCAATAAACACTTTGCCTATAATTTTTCTTTTTTGCTCGGGATCCGTTACGCCTTTTAATTCTGCGTAAAATTTTTCAGAAGCGTCAACAGAAATAATATTTAATCCATTATGGCGGTAGGATTCTATTACTTGTAAGGCTTCATCTTTTCTCAGTAACCCGTTATCAATAAAAATGCAATAAAGGTTTGTACCAATTGCCTTATGCAGCAATGTTGCTGCAACTCCTGAATCTACTCCACCCGATAAACCAAGAATCACTTTATCATTTCCAAGCTGATTTTTTAATTGATCAACTGTTTCATCAATAAAATAACCGGGAGTCCAGTCCCCGTGACAGCCGCAAATATTGATCACAAAATTTTTGAGAATTTTTTTTCCTTCAGTAGTATGTACCACTTCAGGATGGAACTGCAGCCCGTAAGTAAGCTCATTGGAAATATGATAAGCCGCAACTTTTATGGATTCTGTTGCAGCGATTATTTCAAAGCTATCCGGCACCTCGCTGATCGTGTCGGCATGCGACATCCATACCTGTGAATAATTCATGATTCCTTTCAATATGGAATTATCTTTTGCCACATTCAGCTTTGCTCTGCCATATTCACGGGTTTTAGAGGGGATCACTGTACCTCCGCCTTTTTGCGCCATCAACTGGGCACCATAACAAATTCCAAGTACCGGCAGCTTACCCCTGTATTGCTCCATATCAATGGTAGGGGCAGCTTCATCACGCGCTGATGCAGGGCTTCCTGAAAAAATAATCCCCTTTACTTCAGGAGTTAGTCCGGGCAAATGATTATACGGATGTATTTCGCAATACACGTTCAATTCGCGGACCCTTCGTGCGATCAATTGAGTGAATTGAGAGCCGAAATCTATAATATGAATAACCTCGTGATGCATGGTTGCAAAGGTAAGATTTGAAGTTTGAAGTTTAAAGTTTAAGGTTTAAAGTTGGCTGACGCATCCAAAAACCTCCACTTCAAACCCTATTGAATTTCAAAATCAGAAAATAAAAGCTGAAACTGTACGATTTCGCGCTTATGAAATGGAATATCCCAAAAGCCGTTGTAATTAATAAATACCGGCACCAGGGCCCCATTAATTTCTTCCAGCTTCACCTCCATTTTTACATCAAAATCAAAGAAAATAGATTTGTATTCGAGTGTATTTTTTCTTGCAACAACATTCAAAGTTCTTTTGTCAAACCATGTTTCCAGGTCCTTAATTACAGCTTTGCTGTCCGTTTTATTTTCGTCAACTTTTTTTGCTTTACATGAAAATACGTAACATGGAATGGAATCATTAAAGGTATCCGTCAGAATTTTATAATCATAATGTTTTGTCATGTCTTCATCGAAGATGGCCATTTTATTTCCGATAAGCGGCACACCGCCTACTTCAGCGCCCGGGTTAAACATAAGTGTTTTTAGTTTTTCAGTGTACTTGCCGTTTTTTGAACCGGTATCTTCAGCATCCGCTTTGTCATGTATAATATTGCTTGCCGGTAAAGTATCTGTCCGGAAAAAAATGTGATCAAATAATTCTGCAGTGTAATAATTAAATTCCTTTTTCCTGTTGTAAATTTTGCCGGAAACTTTTTCATCCTTAACCACCATCCATCTTTTTTGGTTTACTACATACTGAGTTGCTTTTCGCTGCAGCAACCCTTTTTCTTTATCCGATTTATCATACACAACAAGATCACTTTTCATTTTAAAAGGGTAATAATGCAAATTCTTAAATGCTTTATAAAAAGTAGTATCATGCTGCACCCACTCTACAAAATCTTTTACATCAAATCCTCTTTTGGTTGCCTGGATAGTGACCGAATCAAGCTGAATTATTTTACTGACCGCCTGCGAAAATGATCCCCGGAAGAGAAAAATGTTTATTGAAAATAATAAAAATGTTCTTAGCTTAAAGTTCAAAGTTGAAAGTTCAAAGCTCAAAGTTAACCAAACATTCAACCATCATTGAACCTTGTGCCGAAGGCATCCCTTCGGGAAATTTTGAACCATCGGTCTTACCGCAATAATTTAATAACGTTTACCTCTGCAATCCTTTATTAATTACATTTGAACCCGAATTTTTACCTTCATTGGCTCACGCAAATAAGTTAAGCAAGCTTTCCGCAGCCGGGCTCTTAGTCACTCTCGGAATTGTTTACGGAGATATCGGTACTTCACCGCTTTACGTGATGAAAGCCATTATAGGCACCAGCATTATAAATGATCGTCTTGTTATCGGTGGGGTTTCCTGCGTTTTCTGGACGCTCACTTTGCAAACAACTTTTAAGTATGTTATCCTTATGCTCCGGGCAGATAACAAAGGTGAAGGAGGGATTTTTTCCCTGTATGCATTGGTGCGAAAAACAAAAGTGTCGTGGCTTATTTTCCCGGCTATTATTGGCGGAAGCGCATTGCTTGCCGATGGTTTGATCACACCCTCCATTTCTGTCGCGTCTGCAGTTGAAGGTATGCGCTATTTCAATCCTGACATCCCTACCATACCTATTGTAATTTCCATTTTATTTCTTTTGTTTTTCATTCAGCAATACGGGACTTCATTTGTAGGCAAATCTTTCGGACCCATCATGTTGCTGTGGTTTTTAATGTTAGGAGCGCTGGGTGCTCATATGATGTTTACAAATCTTCAGATTCTCAAAGCTTTTAATCCTTATTATGCTTACAACTTATTGGTAAATTATCCGAAAGGATTCTGGCTGCTCGGAGCAGTGTTTCTATGCACTACCGGGGCAGAGGCGCTTTATACAGACCTTGGGCACTGCGGCAAAAAGAATATTCGCGTAAGCTGGATTGCAGTAAAAACATGTTTGCTTCTTAATTATTTCGGACAGGGAGCATGGTTGCTTAACCGGACAGGAAGTACATTGGATGAACACAACCCGTTTTATTCCATCATGCCGTCATGGTTTTTGTTTACAGGAATTATCATAGCAACTGTTGCTGCTGTTGTGGCAAGCCAGGCGTTGATCAGCGCTTCGTTTACTTTGATCAATGAAGCTATCCGGTTAAATTTTGGCCCCAAGCTGAAAATTATTTACCCCACTGAAATGCGCGGGCAATTGTATGTGCCTACTGTTAACTGGGTGCTTTGTGTCGGATGCATCGGTGTTGTCCTGTATTTTAAAGAATCTGTAAACATGGGCGCGGCTTATGGTTTATCCATCATACTTGCCATGATGGCAGATACACTGATGCTTTCGTTTTATCTTCATATAAAAAGGATTTCTAATTATTTAATTCTTCCTTTCCTGTTGGTTTTTCTCACCATCGAAGTTGCATTTATCATTGCCAATCTTGATAAAGTAACGCATGGCGGATGGGTAACATTATTGGTAACTTCCTTCTTATTCGGAAATATGTTTGCATGGTTTGAAGCCCGCAAAATCAGGAACAGGCTGGTTGATTTTTTAAAGCTGGAGGATTATCTTGGCCTGATTACGGATTTAAGCAACGATACATCTATTCCGAAATACGCCACTCATCTTGTTTATATGACCAGTGCAAACAGGCGTGATGAGATTGAGTCGAAAGTAATTTATTCTATTTTGCAAAAACAACCCAAGCGCGCTGATATCTATTGGTTCGTTCACGTGGATGTGATTGATGAACCTTATACGATGGAGTATAAAGTGCAGGAATTGGTGAATGATAAAGTCATTCATATTGATTTCCGTTTAGGATTCAGAGTGGAACAACGCATCAATGTAATGTTCCGCCAGGTAGTGCAGGATTTAGTGGCAAACAGGGAAGTGGATATTCGCAGCCGTTATTATTCGCTGAGCAAAATGAATGTGATCGGAGATTTCCGTTTTGTTGTTATTGAAAAACATATTTCGAACGAGAATGTTTTCAAATTTACCGAGCGTATTTTGTTAAACATTTATTCTTTTCTTAAACTATTCGGCATGCCCGAAGAAAAAGCATTTGGGCTGGATACAAGCCTTGTGACTGTTGAAAAAGTTCCGCTGGTGGTAAACCCGGTGGGAAAGATTAATCTGAAGAGGGTGAAATGACCTGTTTAACCCTGACGTTTATGGTGAAGAACCTTTTCAGTTAATTCAAGTTAGATTCTTTTTCCGGTTTTTACAACCCTCCCTTGTTCATGATTATTGATAAAGTTATTCAACCAAGGTTAAATCTCTGTAAAAAAAAGAATAAGTTTGTAAATGATAAGCCTGAATTTCCTGAACAACTGGCTGTATTTAATACCAGCTGTTAACTGTAAATGAAATTTAAGGCATGATTCAAAAAATGCCAGTTCTGAAAAAATATTTAAAAAATTATTTAGCGGCTTTTTTTATTTTATCCTTTACATGTGCTTCACATGGACAGGCTCCTGCTATCAGATTGCAAAAATCTTATGGCTCTTCCGGTTCTGATCTTGCTTGCGGGGTTCGTTCAACTCCCGATGGAGGATATATTGTGCTTGCCCGATCCGATTACAATGGTGGTGACATTACATGCAGTCACGGAGGAGCGGATATCTGGCTGCTTAAACTGGACAGTGCATTTGAAATCCAATGGCAAAAGTGTTTCGGGGGTACCTGCAATGATTATGCATCCGGGTGGTTAGAATCGAATGATGGCGGCAGTATTATAATTGGTTCTACATGTTCCAATGACGGAGACGTAAGCGGCAATCACAGCTCATTTTTGGACATTTGGATTTTAAAACTTGATACAGCGTTTAACATACAGTGGCAAAAATGTCTTGGCGGAAGCGATACAGAATCGGGAGGATGCATTAAAGCGACAAGTGATGGAGGTTATATAATCAGCGCAAATACCACTTCTCATAATGATGGCGATGTAGGGCCAAATCATGGAATGGAGGATGTGTGGATTGTGAAAACCGATAGCCTGGCAAACATTCAATGGCAGCAATGCTATGGAGGTGGTAATTATGATTACGGAAATTTTATTCTGCCTGAAAGTAATGGCGGTTATGTTTTTTTATCAGAATCTCATTCTATAGACGGTGATGTTATCGGGAATCACGCGGTTAATTACAGCCCTGACTTCTGGTTGGTGAAAACTGACAGCGTTGGAACTATTTTGTTCCGGGTTTGCCTTGGGGGTTCTGGCCAGGAGTTACCCAGATCGTTATTAAAAACGGATGATGGCGGTTATATTATTTCAGGTACGGAAAGTTCAGATGATGGCAATGTATCAGGCCATCATGCAGGCACCAGTACCGGTGATATATGGGTCGTGAAAACGGACAGTTCATTAAACCTTCAGTGGCAAAAATGTTTAGGCGGAAGCCTTGGTGATGGCGCTTACGGAATGGTTAAATCCTCTGATGGAAATTATTTTATTCTTGGTGTTACCTCTTCTAATGATTATGACGTGACGGAGTTTAGCGGAGTGGTTATGGATTACTGGATTTTAAAAATTGATACTGCTGCAAATATTATCTGGCAGAAATGCATTGGCGGTTCGGATCAGGAAATTCCGTTTTGCATCACTGAAACTAATGACAGTTCCTTAGTTATTGGCGGAATGACCATGTCAACTGATATGGATGTTTATACGAACCTGAACCAGGGGTATTATGATCTCTGGATGGTAAAGCTTGTCCCTCATTCTAATACAATAAGCGGTAAGGTTTTTCTTGACACGATTACTAACGGCATCTATGATATCACCGAACCCGTTATAAATAATATTATGATTTCTGAAACTTCAACGGCACAATTTGTATTTACCGGCAATGCCGGTAAATATGAATTACCTGTTTTTTCTCCCGGCTCTTTTGCAGTTCAGGGTCCTGCTGTCAGCTATTACCCGATGAGTCCTTCAAGTCATACTGTAAATTTTTCAGGTATGGATATGAAAGATTCATTAAATGATTTTGCCGGGGTTCCCATACAAGGCGTAAATGACCTTAGCATAACTATTAATCCATATTATGGGTTTATTTATGGAGGGTTCGGTGCGTATTATATAAGCTATAAAAATATTGGCACTACAAATTTATCCGCAACAATTAAGCTGTTTCCTGATACGGCATTAACTTTTGTGAATTCCAGCATAACTCCCGCATCAGTTAATTCAGATTCGGTTGTTTGGACTAATATTAACCTTGTACCCTGTCAATCAGGAAATATTATTGTTTATGTGAATGTCGGATTGGTGGCCTCTGTTACCTCCTCATGCATGATAGAGCCTGTTATCAACGACCAGGACAGCAGTAATAATTTCGCAAGCTGGAGAGAATTTACCGTCTCTTCGTATGATCCTAATGATAAAGTTGTTTCCGATACTTCTCTTACTCTTGCGCAAGCTCTCACCCAGCCTTATCTTGACTATGTGATCCGTTTTCAAAATACAGGAACAGCACCTGCATTGAATATTAAAATACGGGATAATATTTCAAAGAAGCTTGATATGAATACATTTGAGCTGGTGAGTGCAAGTCACCCCGTGCAATTGGAATACCAACAGGTATCGCGGCTGGTAACTTTCCGTTTTAATAATATCATGCTGCCTGACAGCAATTCAAATGAACCCTCAAGCCATGGTTATATAAGATATCGCATCAGGACGGTACCGGACCTTCATGTGAACAACAAAATAAATAATCGTGCGTGGATTTATTTTGATTTTAACAACCCGGTGCTTACTAATTGGGCCACAACAACTATTACACTGCCAACCGGAATAAATGTTACATCTGGTGAAAAAGATGAATTAAATGTATTCCCTAATCCTGTTCGTGATAAATTATTTATTGAAATCCCGGCATCACCAGGAAAGAATTGTAAGCTTACAGTATTTGACCTGGCAGGCAGAATTGTATCATTAAAAGATGTCTTCATTTCCAATAATTTAATTTCTGTTGACCTTCATAATTTAGTTTCCGGAATGTATTTTCTCGAATTAAAAACAGCATCCCGTAAATATAATTTGCAGGTGACAAAGGAATAAGAAAGTCGTGAAAAATTCCCCTCGTGAATCCTGTATGGGAAATTAATTTGAAGCGAATGAAATAACTTTTGTTAAAGCAGATCCCCTCTCCTCCGGGGAAGGTCGGGGTGGGGCCTGGAATTGCCCGGGGCACTTTTTTATTGATTTTATTATAAATCAAATCTATTTTTATAAAATCTTTATATCATTCCCGTATCTTTTTATACTTTACTTATAAAAGTGCGTTTACTTTTGCCATGAATTTCAAACGGCATTAAATGGCATTCTGGATTTCAAATAAAGCGACAAAAACACAGCAATATTTAATAAGCGTCTTATTAATAATTGTTGTCGCTGCAATTTGTTTTTCGCTTTCGCAATACATCGGCTATCATGTTGTGGCGCTTTTGTTACTGGTCACCGTATCGTTCATTGCCATGTTCTTCGACATCTTACCGGTTCTGCTTGCAGCATTATTGAGCGCATTGATATGGGATGTCTTTTTTATTCCTCCGCGTTTTACCCTTTCGGTAGGTTCAACAGAGGATGCATTATTCCTGGCTATGTATTTTGTGATTGCCTGCGTCAATGCAGCGCTCACATTTAAAATCCGGCAGATAGAAAAAAAGGAAGTAAAAAAAGAACAAAAAGAAAATACGCTGAAACTTTACAACACATTGCTCAATTCACTTTCGCATGAATTGAGAACACCCATTGCAACCATCATTGGCGCAACAGATAACTTACTGAATGATGACGCAAAGCTCAGTCACAATAATAAAGAAGAATTGATTTCAGAAATATCGAAAGCATCTGTGCGGTTAGACAGGCAAGTGGGAAACCTTCTGAACATGTCGCGTATTGAATCAGGTTTCCTGCAGCCGAAAAAAGATTGGGTGGATGTGAGCGAACTGATCTATGATGTGGTGAACAGGCTGAAGGAATTCACTCAACAGCATCCGGTGGGAATCATCATTAAAGAAAACCTGCCATTGTTTAAACTTGATTTTGGACTGATGGAGCAGGTACTTTACAATCTTATATATAATGCCGCGCTTTACATTCCCAAATATTGCGTGATTACAGTAAAAGCAGCCTGCATCAACGAAAAATTAGTGATCAACGTGGAAGATAACGGGGCCGGCTTCCCCGCCAGTGAAACAGAAAAAGTATTTGATAAATTTTATCGTCTCGAAAATTCCAAAACAGGCGGAACAGGTTTGGGATTATCCATTGTAAAAGGTTTCGTGGAAGCGCATGAAGGAACTGTATACCTGGAAAACCTGCCCGAAGGCGGAGCAAAGTTTACTTTAGAAATTCCGGCTGAAACATCTTATTTAAGCAATTTAAAAAATGAATAACGCGGAAATACTAATCATAGATGACGAGGCGCAAATCCGCAAGCTGCTTGAAATTACTTTGCAAAGCAACGGTTTCAAAGTGAACGAAGCCGCCACAGCAAAAGAAGGCTTAATGATGGCAGCCAATCACCCGCCAGACCTCATCATTTTAGATTTGGGACTGCCTGATGAAAGCGGGCATGCGGTACTGAAAAAACTTCGTGAGTGGTATTCAAAGCCGGTGATCATTCTTACAGTTCAGGATAACGAAGACGATATCGTAAAAGCGTTAGACAACGGGGCAAACGATTACCTGGTAAAACCATTTCGTACCGGTGAGCTGCTTGCAAGAATGCGTTCTGCTTTGCGCAGTGCTGCGGCAGAAGAAAACATACAAATTATGGATTGCGGTGATTTACAAATTGATTTATCATTGCGAACCGTGAAAAAAAATAATGAGTTGGTAAAACTAACGGCTACTGAATACTCCTTGCTTGCAGTATTGGCAAAAAACGAAGGGAAAGTTTTAACCCATCAATATTTGCTCCGGCAGGTTTGGGGGCCCGGCTACGTAAGCCAGTCTCAATACCTGCGGGTATTCATTGCGCAGCTTAGAAAAAAAATCGAAAACGACCCGAACCATCCGAAGTTTATTTTGACTGAAGCGGCAGTCGGGTATCGCTTCGTGGCAAGAGAATAAATACACTTTAAATATTGAATTTTTAAAATGAAATCAAACGCAAAAGGTTTGAACAGGGTGACTTTTGCCTCACTGCTGGTGGCACTCGGAATTATTTATGGTGACATTGGCACAAGCCCGTTATATGTATTAAAAGCAATCGTTGGAGAAAAAATAATTGATGAAATACTTGTTTTTGGCGGAGTGTCTTGTATTTTCTGGACGCTTGTTTTTCAAACCACCATCAAATATATATGGCTGACATTAAAAGCCGACAACAAAGGTGAAGGCGGAATTTTTTCTTTATATGCATTAGTTCACAGGTATGGGAAATTTTTGGTGATACCCACCATACTTGGGGCAACTACATTGCTTGCTGACGGAATAATTACACCTCCCATTTCAGTTGCATCAGCAATAGAAGGGTTGGAAATGATTATTCCCGGAGTTCCTACCGTGCCCATTGTCATTGTCATTCTTTCTTTCTTATTTTTCTTTCAAAGGTTCGGCACACACAAGGTCGGTAGTGCGTTTGGTCCTGTCATGGTGATCTGGTTTACTATGTTGCTCTCACTTGGTGTATTTCAAATAACGAACTACCCAAGTGTGCTCAAAGGTGTAAACCCTTATTACGCTTTTGAATTATTGACGAAATACCCCAAAGGTTTCTGGCTGCTCGGTGCAGTGTTTCTTGCAACAACAGGTGCTGAAGCGTTATATTCTGATTTAGGGCATTGCGGAAGAAAAAACATCCGCATTTCATGGGCTTTTGTGAAAACCTGCCTGATGGGGAATTACATCGGGCAGTCTGCATGGTTACTGCACCAGGGTGAACCGCTGCTCAATGGCAGAAATCCTTTTTTTGAAATGATGCCTCATTGGTTTTTAATTCCCGGAATTTTAATTGCAACAGCAGCTGCCATCATAGCATCTCAGGCATTAATCAGCGGTTCATACACTCTTATTAATGAAGCTATGAATTTAAATTTCTGGCCCCGTGTCACTGTCAGGCAGCCCACCGAACTAAAAGGACAAATTTATATTCCAAGTGTTAACAATATTCTTTGGTTGGGCTGTATCCTCATGGTTATTTATTTTCAAAATTCTTCAAACATGGAAGCCGCGTATGGCTTTTCAATCACTGTCGCAATGATGATGACAACGATTCTCATGACTTATTTTCTGATTTACCGGTTGAAATGGAAGCTTATCTGGGTGATCGGTTTCGTGCTCACTTTCGCAGTCATTGAATCTTCTTTCTTCATTGCTAACGTTGCTAAAATAAAGCAGCGCTGGATGTTCCTGTTTTTTGAGCTGTTTATTTTCTCTACGATGTATGTCTGGTATTATGCACGAAAAATAAATAACCGCTTCACAAAATTTGTTGACCTTGGAAAACACATTCCGCTTATTAAAGAACTGAGTGAAGATGACTCTGTTCCAAAATTCTCCACCCATCTTATTTATCTCACCAAAGCCAACAACCGCAGCGAGATAGAAGAAAAGATTATCAATTCAATTTTTGCAAGAAAGTCCAAACGGGCAGATGTGTATTGGTTTCTTCACATCCATCGCACTGACGAGCCATACACATTGAGCTATGATGTTTCCGAATTGCTCGATGATAAAGTTATCAAGGTAACCGTGAATACCGGTTTCCGTGTGCAGCCGCGAACAGAATTATATTTCAAAAAAATTGTACAGGAATTGGTAGCACAAAAAGAATTGAAGCTTCATATCCGTCCTGACGGCTCAACAAAATACAATCCTGAACCTGATTTCAGGTTTGTAGTGATTGAAAAATTTCTTTCCGTTGAAAATGAATTTGCATTGCGCGAAGGGTTGCTGCTCAATTCCTATTTCTTTTTAAAACGTTTAGGTCAGCGTGATGAAAAAGCTTTCGGACTCGATAAGAGTGCCGTTGAAGTGGAAAATATTCCTTTGATATATCAGCCCGCAACAAAAATTGAATTAACGAGGGAACATTTAATATGAAAAATAAAACAAAAGTGAATTTTTGAAATGTCAGCGAACCCAATCCATTCAAAAAAAATAACATTTGCTTCGCTGTTAATAGCGCTTGGAATTATCTATGGTGATATTGGAACATCACCCTTATACGTAATGAAAGCGATTATCGGAAGCAATGTGATAGATCCGCTTCTTGTTATGGGAGGCGTATCCTGCGTTTTCTGGACGCTGACGTTGCAAACAACTTTTAAATATGTTACGTTAACGCTCAAAGCTGATAACAAAGGCGAGGGCGGAATTTTTTCTTTGTTTGCATTAGTAAGAAAAACAAAAGCAGGCTGGTTAAAATATCCTGCCATCGTTGGCGGCAGCGCCTTGCTTGCAGACGGCCTGATTACTCCTTCTATTTCCGTTTCATCCGCTGTGGAAGGTTTGCGTTATTTCTCTCCCGGTATCCCTACTATTCCTATTGTCATCACTATTTTGTTCCTGCTGTTTTTTATCCAGCAGTTCGGAACATCAATCGTAGGAAAATCATTCGGACCGATGATGCTCATTTGGTTTTCCATGCTTGCAGTTTTAGGTTTTGCAGGATTGTCTTCCAATTTTGAAATTTTAAAAGCATTCAGTCCTTATTATGCTTATGATCTTCTTGCCCATTACCCGAAAGGATTCTGGCTATTGGGAGCAGTGTTTCTCTGTACTACAGGAGCCGAGGCGTTATACTCAGACCTCGGGCATTGCGGAAGAAAAAATATCCGCGTAAGCTGGATTTTTGTCAAGACCTGCCTGGTCATAAATTATTTCGGCCAGGGAGCGTGGCTATTAAACAGGTCCGGAAATAAATTGGGTGACAGCAATCCATTTTTTTCTCTCATGCCATCCTGGTTTTTATTTACAGGAATCATTATTGCAACAGCTGCCGCTATTGTAGCAAGCCAGGCACTGATCAGCGGGTCATTTACATTGATCAATGAAGCGGTACGATTAAATTTCGGGCCAAAGCTTAAGATCAATTATCCATCAGAAATTCGCGGACAGCTTTATATTCCAACTGTCAACTGGGCTTTATGCGCAGGATGTATCGGAATTGTTTTGTTCTTTAAAGAATCAGCGGGAATGGAAGCTGCTTATGGATTATCCATTATCATAGCTATGCTGAGCACTACCATGCTGCTTTCCTATTACCTTTATATAAAACGTTACCCGTCATATCTTATCATTATAGTTTTGATAATTTTTCTATCCATTGAACTTTCTTTTTTAATTGCAAATCTTAATAAATTCAGTCATGGCGGCTGGGTGACATTGCTTGTCACGGCATGTTTATTTTGCTTCATGCTTTCATGGCATCTTGCAAGGAGAATAAGAAATCGCCTCGTAGATTTTGTAAAACTGGAAGAGTATCTCGGGTTGATTAATGATATGAGCAATGATACTTCCATTCCGAAATATGCAACACATCTTGTTTACCTGTCGAGTGCAAACAGGCGTGATGAAATAGAATCAAAAGTGATTTATTCTATTCTGCAAAAGCAGCCCAAGCGTGCGGATATATATTGGTTTGTGCATGTGGATGTGGTTGATGAACCATACACTATGGAATATAAAGTGCGTGAATTAGTAAATGATAAAGTAATTCACATTGATTTCCGGTTAGGGTTCAGGGTGGAGCAGCGCATCAATGTAATGTTCCGCCAGGTAGTCCAGGATTTGGTGGCAAACAAAGAAGTGGATATACGGAGCCGTTATTATTCATTAAGCAAAATGAATGTGATAGGCGATTTCCGTTTTGTGGTTATCGAAAAACATATTTCAAACGAAAATGTATTTGCTCTTTTCGAAAAAATCGTACTTAATATTCATTCATTTCTCAAGTTATTCGGAATGCCTGAAGAAAAAGCATTTGGTCTTGACACCAGCCTCGTTACCGTAGAGAAAGTTCCACTGGTGGTAAATCCTGTGGGCAGAATAAATTTGAAAAGAGTGAAATGATATTTTTCTTTCCTGCTTTTTTCAATTTTGCAAAAAGAATTTTTGTTTTAATGCAAGTTATCTCTCCGTTCTTCGGAAACCATTATACCTGCGGTTTCCGGGCTTTGGCGTAAATTGCCGCTGAGGATTTCTTTGCTGTTGCACCGGAGCCTTCACAGGGTTATGATCCATTAACGGAAAAGTATGATTTTCGATCACCGGAATTTTTTTTGCAATCAGCTTTTCAATATCCCGCAACCATTCTTTTTCTTCCGCATTGCAAAATGAAAATGCTGTTCCTGTCGCACCTGCTCTTCCTGTTCTGCCAATCCGGTGCACATAGGTTTCAGCAATGTTCGGTATTTCATAGTTTATTACAAATTCCAGGTCATCAACATCTATTCCCCGGGCTGCTATGTCAGTCGCAACAAGCACACGGGTATGCTGCATTTTAAAATTAGTGAGCGCGCGTTGCCGTGCATTCTGCGCTTTATTGCCATGAATAGCTTCTGCCTTAATATGGTTCTTCACCAGCATCCGCGCCACCTTATCGGCACCATGCTTGGTGCGTGTAAACACCAATGCCGTTTTTATGTTCTTATCTTTTAAAATGCTGACAAGAAGTGCGCTTTTATTTCCTTTATCCACGTAATAAATAAACTGCTTTACCGTATCGGCTGTTGACGAAACGGGCGTGACCTGAACTTTAACGGGGCTGTTCAAAATGCCGTTTGCAAGTTTCACTATTTCAGACGGCATGGTAGCTGAGAAAAAAAGTGTCTGGCGCTTGTGCGGAAGTGCGGATAATATCTTTTTTACATCATGAATAAAACCCATGTCGAGCATACGGTCTGCTTCATCTAAAACAAAAATTTCTATCCCTTTAAGCGAAACAAACCCCTGGTTCATCAGGTCGAGCAGCCTGCCCGGAGTAGCCACAAGAATGTCAGCACCCTTATGCAATGCCTGCGTTTGTTGATTTTGGTTTACACCGCCAAAAATTACAATGCTTGCAAGACCGGTATGGCGGCCATAATTGGTAAAACTTTCATGAATTTGTATGGCAAGTTCTCTCGTTGGAGTCAGAACTAAGCTCCTTATTTTTCTCGCTTTTGCGTAGGATTGATTTTCACTCAGTAATTGGAGAATGGGGATGGCAAAAGCCGCTGTCTTGCCGGTTCCAGTTTGGGCACAGCCCAGCAAATCGTTCCTCTTCAGAACAGCCGGAATGGCCTGTGCCTGAACAGGGGTCGGGATTGTATAACCTTCTTCCTGTAAAGATTTAAGGATAGGTTCAATAATGTTTAATGATTTAAATGGCATAATATAATTTGATTGATTTTAACAGAAAATTTTTTCGGAGAAAAGAATTTCCGGGTCGAAATATGCTGCAAAGATAACACTTTTTATGGAATGTTACTTCTAATAATTTTTCAGGCCACATTTCCTTATTTCCTGAAAAATATTGCTGGCACAAAAATTTAGAATGGAAGCATACAGCATTAATGTTTCAATATATTAGCCGAATGCGGTCCGCCTGAAGCGGGCCGCATTTTTTATTTTACAGGAAATCGCAGGCCGCGTGGCACGTTTTTTTTATAAGAAAAATATCAGGGTTTTTAAATCAAAAAGACGGCATCCTCAAGCCGTCTTTTTTTTTCTTATAATGTTGGTTTGTGAGGACGCTGTAAATTTACCGGGTTCCGTTTAGTATGATCTTACTCCTGAAAACTTTTTTTTCAGCCGAATTAACTTCAACAAAGTAAATTCCGTCCTTGAGATTTTTTCTTTCAATAATTATCTGATCCGTTGAGGAAAGATCGGTTTCTGTTCTTACTTTTTTTCCAAACACATCATACACGTTTATGGTCAGACCATCATAATTTTTTTCAAACAGAATAATTGCAGAAGTGCTGAAAGGATTAGGATATATCACACCGTTTGTTTTGATTGCATTGCTTTCTTCAATTAAAACAGGAAGGCAGGGGTCGGTTGAAACAAACGCAATTGTATTTTCCACAGTGGGTGTATTCGTAATGATTAATCCCGAAAATACAGTCGGTATATGAGAATTGACAATAGTAGCCGGGTTCCCGATATAAGGGCTGATGATATAAGTATGACAATCGCTCATACCCATACTGTCGGTATGAATAATATATGCATCAAGGCTGTCATTCAGCGAAAAGCTGTTTCCGTATGCACCGATAATGTACCCGCCATCAGGCGCATTTATCAGCGCGTAGGCTTCATCCACGGTGGTACCGCCAAAAGCGCGAGCCCACACAGTATCCCCTGCACTATTTACCTTCATCAGGAAAACGTGAGAGCTGTCATCTCCAAGGATTGAAAGGGGAATGTTCGCGCGAAGGTGTAAATACGCCCAGCTATCTGTGAAACCCGTTACAACATAACCTCCATCGGGAGACTCGACTATGGCATACGTGGCATCAATTTTATCTCCGCCATATGTCTTTGACCAGATTAAATCTCCGAAACTATCCGTCTTTATCATATATACATCATAGAGTCCATTGAGAGAAAATGTTTCGGTAGCGCCTGTAATAACATAACCATTGTCGGACGTATGTGTAACGGCCATGCCTTCTTCAGTACCGATTCCACCATACGTTTTAAACCAGAGAACATTTCCATTGCCATCAATCCTGGAGAGCATTACATCGCGAAGTCCTGCGCCATAGCTGTACACTCGTCCGCATATTACACACCCGCCATCGTTTGTGATAGTAAGGTTGATGCCCGCATCGTACACAGGACCGCCAATAATGCGTGTCCATAATGTATCACCCGAATCATTCACCTTCACGACCATGATATCACCTGATTGATTGCCCGGACTGAAAGTAGTGCCCACAATAATATAGTTGCTGTCAGACGTTAGCTCAATTTTTCCAAAAACATCAGACTGGGCAAGCCCGTAGGATTTGCTCCACAAAATAGTTCCCTGCGAATCGGTGCGGATGAGGAATCCATCCGAGAGGCCGGCACCAAAACTGTTTTGCTCACCGCAGATAATATATCCGCCATCTAACGTTTGCTTTATACAATTTCCGTTTTCGGCTCCGGTACCACCATACGCTTTTGTCCATAGCAAATTTTCATTGCTGTCGAGCTTTGAAAAATAAAAATCGAGAAATCCACCGGCCGGAGAAGCAGATGTGCCGCCCAATATCGCATAGCCATTATCACTGGTATGGATGAATGAAAAGCAGGATTCATTATTATCTGTTCCGAATGTACGTTCAAAAAATTGATTTTGTGACCATGATTGATAGGTCAGCATCATAAAAACAAGGCAAAGAGCGGTTTTTCTTAAGTAATGCATTTGTATGAGTTTTTTGGTTATCACGAACTAAAAGTATGAAAATATTTCGGAGCAAAAGTCACAACTTGTAAAAGTCCTTTCAAATATTTTTTTAAGTTGTACGGAAAATGTTGATCGGGTATAAACTTTACGTATTTTTGTTTTATGGATTTCTTACACAGGTTTTTAAAAACGGCACATCCTACCAAAGCAGAAAAAAAAATCCTGGTTGCGCTGCTTTCTATCCTTATGATTCTTTGCACGCTCACCTATTTATCACATCGGAATAGTCAGCGGGTTATTTCAAGCGCTGAGGCGATGGAACGCTCCCAGGAAATTAAGTACCATATTGAGCAATTGCTTGCCGAGATAACCGACTATGAATCGGTAGCCCGCGGTTATGTCATTACGGGTGATGAAAAATATTTAGAACCGGGTTCATTTACTTCTGAAAATGTATCAAGCCACCTTAATGATTTAAAAGACCTTGTCGGCAATGATACATTGCAGCTTTCACAGGTTTACCTTCTTAACGACCTGGTGGAAAAAAAGATTAATACTTCAAAAGGAATTGTGAGCAAGCGCAGAAGCTCATCATTGAATGAGGTTGCAAAGTACATTGAAGCAAGCAACAGCAAAGCGCTTATGGACAAAATAAGAAATGTTACAGATAACATGCTGAACGAGGAGGACAATAAGCTGAAAACTGAGCGTGATGAGAACCGCACACATATAAAAAATTTCAACATCACTTTCGACCTGATGCTCATAAAAATTGCCATTTCAGTGCTGACCGTCTTTTTTGTTTTGAGGTTTTATTTTAAAGCCAGGAGAAAATCAGAACAGCTGTTAAAAGAAAACAAACAGTTGCTCCAAAGCATTATTGACAACACATCTTCTGTTATTTTCATCAAAGATTTGGCAGGAAAATACCTGCTGATCAACAGCCGTTACGAAAAGCTTTTTAATGTTTCAAGAGAAGAGATGAAAGGGAAAACGGACCATGAAATTTTTCCAAGGGAGGTTGCGGATTCAGTGCGCGCAGCCGACCTGAAAGTGATTCACTATAAAAAATTAATGGAGTTTGAAGAGGATGTGCCGAACAATGGAGAGATGCGGCATTACCTGTCCATAAAATTTCCTTTGTTTGATGAGGAATATAACGTGTACGCAGTTTGCGGAATTGCAACCGATATTACGGAACGCAAGCTGATGGAAAAAGGAATCAGGGAGCAGTCAGATAATATTCTTGATTTGTTTAACAATGCTCCCTGCGGCTATCACTCAACCAACAGAGAAGGAACACTTATTGAAATGAACGATACCGAATTAAGATGGCTGGGATATGAACGAAAAGAAATAATTGGTAAAGCAAATATTTTTTCTCTTGTAAATAAGCAAAGTCATCGCATTCTTGAACAAAATTTCTCAGGCATGAAAGAAGGCAAAATTGAACATTTACAAAATGTAGAACTCATCATGCAAAGAAAAGACGGAACCACATTTCCGGTGGAAGCACATGTCAGCATTCAATTCAATGAAAATGGGGAGTTTTTGCGTACACGCACCACTTTGTTTGATATCACTGTAAGAAAACAGGCTGAAATGCTGATGCTTCAGAATTAGAAGCTGAATTATTTTTTATGAAAAACGGGCCGTTTATTAATTAAGCAATTCAAAAATTCCTGCTGCTCCCTGTCCAGTTCCAACACACATTGTAACCATTCCATATTTTAATTTCCTTCTTCTCATTTCGCTGAAAAGTTGCACACTCAGTTTTGCGCCCGTACAACCCAGCGGGTGACCAAGAGCAATGGCGCCTCCATTCACATTTACAATTTCAGGATTCAACCCCAAGGTTCTGACCACAGCGAGTGCCTGAGATGCAAACGCTTCATTTAATTCGATCAGCTGAATATCCTCCTGTTTCATTCCTGCTTTCTTCAAAACCTTAGGAATAGCTTCAACCGGGCCAATTCCCATCACGCGCGGTTCTACTGCAGCCACAGCATAATTTACAAAACGTGCAATAGGCGTTGCATTCAATTGCTTCAACATATTTTCCGAAACTACAAGAACAAACGCAGCGCCATCACTCGTTTGTGAAGAATTACCGGCAGTAACGCTGCCCGTAGCCGAAAACACAGGTTTTAATGCAGCAAGTTTTTGAAGCGAAGTATCTTCGCGTGCCCCTTCATCTATATCAACAACATATTCACGCGTTTTCTTTTTTTCATTTTCAGCGAGATACGTTTCCGAAATTTTTATCGGGACAATCTGTTCTTTAAACATTCCGGATTTAATTGCATTCACTGCTTTCTGATGTGACTGTAACGAAAATGCATCCTGGTCTTCGCGGCTTACGTTGTATTCTTTTGCAACAGCTTCTGCTGTCAATCCCATGCCCCAATACCAGTCAGGATGTGTTTTTGCTATTTCATAATTCGGTACTATGCGCCAGCCTCCGAAAGGAATTGGTGACATGGTTTCCACTCCTCCTGCAATAATGCAATCTGCCAAACCCGCTTTTATTTTGGATGCCGCGATCGAAATTGTTTCAAGGCCGGATGCGCAATACCGGTTCACTGTCATACCTGGAACTTTGACAGTATTTAATCCCATCAACGAGATCATCCTTCCTACATTTAAACCCTGCTCCGCTTCAGGCGTTGCATTCCCAACAATGACATCATCAATTAACTCTTTGTCAAGATTTGGAACAGTTGTCAATAATGCTCGCACGACTTCTGCCGCCAAGTCATCAGCACGCATAAAACGAAATTTTCCTTTAGGCGCTTTTCCGACTGCTGTGCGAAATCCCGCAATAATGAAAGCTTCCATTTATTTTTAAATATTTAATATTTAAGTTTGAACATTGAACCTGTAACCCGGGCAATCATCCTAAAAAAAAATTCAAAAAGTTGATTGCAGTTCATTTTAAAAATCAAGAATGTATTTAACAGTAGTTGCAAATTGCTGTTAAATCCCCATTATTTTTTTGTTGTATCCTTAACAGAGGTATTCATTGGTGCGGTTGGAGGTGCCGGTGTTGCAGAACCAGGAGGTGTCTGCCCCGGAATGGGAGCAGGTGCAGCCTTTCCGGGTTGTCCTTTTTTTGCTTTTGCTTCAGCAGCTTTCTTTGCCTCAGCAGCGCGCTTTTCAGCCGCAGCAATTTCACGCATATCCCTGCCATCCTTAAAGGTTATTGAACTGGCCAGAGCTCCTTTACGGTCATAATATTTCCATTCACCATCACGGTTACCGTTTTTGTAAGCCCCTTCATTCTTAACTTGTCCATCACCATAATAAGAAGTCCAGCGATTTATTTTTCTGCCATTAGAATATTCTCCTTCGGTCTTTATCTGGCCGTTGTAATAATAACGCTTGTATGATCCTTCCTTTATTCCGTTTTGATATTCTGTTTCTTCCATGATCTTGGCATAAGGATAATACTTTTTGGATAAACCGTGCCTTACATCATCTATATACTCAATTTCCTGGGTGATTTCACCAAATGAATTATAGTATTTCCATACGCCTTGCTTACGATTCAATTCATCCGCCTTATTTCTGTGCTTTTCCCTGCCCGGTGCGTATTTTGGCTTCTCTTCTGACTGTGCAAATAGCAGAATGGGAACAAAAAACGCTATACAGAGAATTTTAATAAATTTTTTCATACTGCATTAATTTGACGGGTTAAAATTAACCATTTAATCCGATTGGCAAAATGAATAATAAATAAAGTGATAAACACCTTTTTCTTAGGGTAAAGTTAATTTCTTAACGGTTTGCCAGTTGTTAAAATTGCCTGTATTCTTTCAAGTGTCTTTCTTTCACCACAAAGTGACAGAAATGCTTCTCTTTCCAGGTCCAGAAGATATTGTTCTGAGACCACCGAAGCTGCTGAAAGGTCACCGCCACACATTACATATCCCAATTTTTGTGAAATAAGCTTATCGTGCTCTGAAATATAATTGCCGCTGTACATTGAATTTGCTCCTGCATAGATCATTCCTAACCCGGTCCTGCCGGGTACTTTGATGTCTTTACGCATTGCAGGTTTAACATATCCGGCTTCAGCCAGTTCAACAGCCGCCTGCTTTGCATCCGCGATCAAACGGTTTTTATTAATGGTTATCTGATCAATACCATGCCTGAGAATTCCCAAATCGAAAGCTTCATGTGCAGAAGTGGAAACCTTTGCCTGCCCGATTGTCAAAAACCGGTTTCTTAAAATGTTAAGCTCAATATCTCCCTCTTTAATTTCATCTGAAAATCTTACAGTAAATTCTTTGCTTCCGCCCCCTCCTGGAATCAACCCGACTCCAAATTCGACAAGGCCAATATATGTTTCTGCTGCAGCCTGAACTTTATCAGCATGCAGGCTCATTTCACATCCTCCACCGAGAGTTAAACCATGTGGTGCAACCACCACAGGAATTGAAGAATAACGGACGCGCATATTCATATTCTGAAAAGCGCGGACTGCAAAATCAATTTCATCAAATTCCTGCTCCACAGCAAACATAAAAATCATTGCAAGATTTGCCCCGGCAGAAAAGTTTTGTCCTTCATTACCGATAACCAGACCGCGAAAATCTTTTTCCGCAATATCAATGCTTTTGCTCATTGCTTCAATAATTTCACCACCAATCGTATTCATTTTGGTGTGAAATTCAAGATTGAGAATTCCGTCTCCGATGTCAATAAGATCAGCGCCTGAATTTTTCCAAACTGTTTTTTCCCTTTTACTGTCAAGAATGATTAATTTTTCCTGCCCGATGATATATTTATACGTTTTGGTGGGGATGTGATAATACGTTTTAAAACCGCGATCATATTTCCAGAAGGTTTTGTTACCACTTTGCAGCATGTCATATACCCATGGCGCTGCTTTCATTCCTGCTTTCTCCATTTCTCCAACAGTTTCCTCCACACCCAGAGCATCCCACATTTCAAACGGCCCCAGTTCCCAACCGAAGCCGGCCTGCATAGATAGATCAACCTGGTAAAGATGATCAGCAATTTCAGGAATGCGATCTGAAACATATTTGAATAATCCGTAAAAAGAAGCACGGTAAAATTCTCCCGCTTTATCTTTTCCCGCAGCAAGAACTTTAATCCGTTCTTTTAAATTGTCAATGGTTTTGGTTTGTTCAAGCGTTGCAAATTTTGTTTTTGACTGAGATTTATACTGCAGCGTTTTTAAATCAAGTGAAAGAATTTCGCTTTTAGCCCCACCCTTGCCCTCCCCGGGAGGGAGGGTAGATTTTATTTTTTTGTAAAATCCCTGTTTTGTTTTATCTCCCAGCCATTTATTTTCAACCATCTTTGCCACATAAGCAGGCAGCTTAAATTTTTCGCGTTCACTGTCATCCGGACAGTTCTGGTACACACCATTCGCTACATGCACCAATGTGTCAAGACCTACCACGTCACACGTTCTGAAGGTAGCTGACTTTGGTCTTCCGAGAACAGGCCCCGTCAACTTATCCACATCTTCAACGCTTAATTCCATTTTTTCGATCAAATGAAACAATGACATGATTCCGTAAACACCAATCCTGTTTGCAATAAATGCAGGAGTGTCTTTGCACATTACGGTGGTTTTTCCGAGGTAGAGATCACCGTAATGCATCAGGAACTCGACAACAGAAGAATCAGTTTTTGGAGTGGGAATTATTTCGAGTAACCGTAAATATCTTGGCGGGTTAAAAAAATGCGTGCCGCAAAAATTTTTTTGAAAATCTTCACTTCTTCCTTCGGCCATCAGGTGAATTGGAATCCCTGACGTGTTGCTTGTAATCAACGTTCCCTGCCTTCGATATTTTTCAACTTCGTCAAAAACTTTTTTCTTGATGTCGAGATTTTCAACAACCACTTCGATGATCCAGTCAGCATCCGCAATATCTTTCATATTATCAGAAAAATTGCCTGTGCTGATGCGCGAGGAAAAAGATCTTTTGTATAGAGGTGAAGGGTTTGATTTTATGGCTGCATCGAGAGATGAGTTTACAATCCTGTTTTTTACTTCTTTTGAATCAGTTGTTAATCCTTTTTTTTGTTCCTCTGCCGTAAGTTCTTTAGGAACAATATCAAGAAGCAGCACGTTCACACCAATATTTGCAAAATGGCAGGCAATACGCGAACCCATAATGCCTGAGCCGAGAACGGCAACTTTCTTAATAATACGATTCATAAAAAAAATGATTAAAATTCAGGAGCCAAAAGTAAGAAAAGGTTTAAGGAGCCACTAATTACACTAATTACACTAATTAAAATATTCGTGTTAATTCGTGCAATTCGCTGCATTTGTTTATACAGATTTCAAAAATTCCAAAACATTTTTTTCAATCCGGTTCAAAATATTTTCTGATTCAGTTTTTACAAACTTTTTTCCCGTGATATTTTCAAAAAGCTCAATATATCTTTCCGAAACCATGCTCACAATCTCATCCGTCATTTCAGGAACCTGCTGACCTTCCAATCCCTGGAAATTATTTTCAATGAGCCATTGACGCAAAAATTCTTTTGATAATTGCTTCTGCGGTTCACCTTTTGCCTGCCTTGCCTCATAACCTTCTTTGTAAAAATAACGGGATGAGTCGGGAGTATGAATTTCATCAATCAAATAAATTTTGCCATCAGCTTTTCCGAATTCATATTTGGTATCAACTAAAATTAAATTTTTATCGGCCGCCATTTCCGTTCCTTTTTTGAATAGGGCACGCGTGTAATTTTCAAGCTGTACATAATCGCTTTCAGAAACAATTCCCTGCTTAATTATTTCTTCGCGGGATATATCTTCATCATGACCTTCAGAAGCTTTCGTTGTAGGAGTGAGAATGGGTTCGGGGAATTTATCATTCTCCTTCATCCCTTCAGGCATTGCAACTCCGCATAGTGTTCTTTTGCCGCTTTTATATTGACGCCACGCATGACCGGTAAGATAGCCACGGATCACCATTTCCACTTTAAATGGCTGGCATAATCTTCCTATCGTTACATTCGGATCAGGAACAGAAATTATCCAATTAGGAACAATATCTGATGTCGCTTCCATAAAATAAGATGCAATCTGGTTCAGCACCTGTCCTTTGTACGGAATGGCTCTCGGTAACACAATATCGAAAGCAGACACACGGTCGGAAACAACCATGATAAGAAAATCAGTCCCGATAAAATATACATCGCGTACTTTTCCATGATATACTTTTGTTTGCCCGGGAAAATTAAAATTTGTGGAAGAAATAGTTTCGGCCTGGAGATTATCAATCATATTTTTAGTTTTTAGGAAATTTGATGAACGTCTTGAGCGCGCAAATTTAAGCATTCATTTTCATCCTCCGTTTCAAAATTTAATTGAATATATTTTCAATTAAGAATAAAAAGCATTTCTTAAAAATTTACTGACGTCAGAGACCGTGCTAATTGATGCTGGTGTGAAAGTGGGACAGCAGGATTGGAAAAGCCGGCACCATTTTCAAATATTTAAGTTAAAAACCGGTGTCCCAAAATACTTTCCTGGTTAAAGTATTATCTTAAAATTCCATCCTTCACAAGAGCATCCTCCATGTCTTGTTTAAGAAATTTGGTCTGGAGCCGTTTGAATTCTGTCATGTCACCGTTTTTTCCGTAATGAAAAAGCTTTACAATAATATCTCTATTGTCAGACCAGAATTCATAATAAAATGTTCTTTCGCGGATTACAACATTTCCATCTGCTACTTTTTTCTTTTCCATTAATTAAATATTTTTAAAAGTGGTGCAAAGGTACAACATCATTACGATAATAATTGCATCATCTCCGGCACCTCTTCGCCATTAAATAAAAGGAAAAAAAAATTGAATCAGCTATCATACTCCGCAAAAAAGTTTTTTATTTCACAAAAAAAAGGCTATCCTTTTGAGACAGCCTCTTTTATCAAGGTAATTTTTTAATCCTTATTTTTCAATGGTAATTTTGGTCTGGTATACCATACCTGCCGATTTTAATGTAACAATATACAATCCTTTATTGATCTTGGTAAGGTCAACAGGTATCTTATTAAATCCTTCTTCCGTAACTTCTGTTTTTGCCAAAACATTCTTTCCATAAATATCCGTTATGTTAATTAGCAGGGAACCGTTTGCCGGAGAATTAAATGAAAGATTAACTTTATCAAACGCAGGATTCGGATAAACAGTTAAATCATTAAAAGAAGCAGGTGCGTCCGATTTACTTTCATCATCTAAACGGCATCCTGTATTTTTATACACCTTAAATTCCCTTGGTGCCGCTGTCATACATGGATTGGATGAGGTCAGGTAAATTCTTCCCTGAGTAAATCCCGAAGCAAAATCAACTAAAATATCGCGTGAGCCTTGTCCGCTTGTTATAGTAATACCCGGGGTGGTTGTCCATACATCAGATGTCTGATGCACATATTGTCCGGTATAATTAACATTCGTTTGATTGGGGCAAACATACTTAGGCCCGTATATTAAAGGAACTCCAATGCTTCTCCTGATCCATGTTGTAGTGGTATCATGACTTAACCCGCATCCGTTAATTGCGCGAACTCTGAAGGTATAACCCGATTGGCTTATCTGACCGTAATCAACATTAATAATATCAGTTCCCTGCCCCCCTGTTATTGTTGACTGATTATTTAGACTCTCCCAAAAATTCCCTGTTGTGTTGTATCCGTTAGCCGGAACAAAAAGAACATCACTGGTTCCCGGGCATGCATAATCAGGTTTGGTGATGGCTCCTGGCGCGGGAGGTTTCATATTTACAATAAACTGAGCCTGGGTAGATGTTACACTTGGAGCACAAGAGCTGGTAATGACAACATCGTAATATCCTGCATTCAATGAATCTATCTTAAGTATTGTCAGATCCGAAGTTTGAGAACCTGAAAAATCCGCATTGTCAGTTATGTTAACAAAATTTTTTCTCCACTGGTAAGATAAATTTGATCCGGGGACATTTACGGATAAGGTTGTAGTATCGTCCTCACAATCTGTTATGTTCTGTGGCTGAGTTTTAATTACAATACTCCCTGTTACTGCGAGATTGGAATAGGCACTTGTTCCGCAATTATTAGTCGCATTAACCTGCACATAGCCGCTGACTGTCGAAGGAAACGATATAGTAACAGATGACGTTCCCTGTCCGCTGGTTATAGTTGACCCTGCCGGTGCGATCCACGTGTAAGAAGTAGCCGTGGGTACAGCAGCTATTGAATAGGTTTGGGATGAATTACAAATACCGCTCTTGGTTCCGGAGATAGCACCCGGTACCGGAGGATTCGCACGTACTAACAATGTTCTGGCTGCTGATGTACCACAGGCATTTTGAGACGTAACATTAAGATATGCTGCTACAAAATTTGAAGGGAAAGTAACCGAAGCATTGGGAGTTCCCTGTCCGGTAATTGTTGAACCTGTCAGACTCCAATTGTATGTTTCACCTGAACGGGGAGTAATAGAATAAGCATGTATAGTATTCGGACACGCTTCAATTGATCCTGTTATAACACTAGGGATAACCGGGTTATTCCGTGAGAGAGCCAATGTCCTTTCACTTCCATTTCCGCATCCATAAGATCCTGCAACTCTTAAATTACCTGAAGTAAATCCTGCGCCAAAAGTTGCGTTAATTGAACTGGTACCCTGCCCTGAAGTTATTGTTACCCCGGCAGGAGCAATCCATGTGTAAGTGACTCCCGATTCCGAAGTCACGTGATAATTTATAACATCACCGGGACATGCCTTATCCGTTCCGCTGATCCCACTCAGGCCCGGATAGTAAGTTGAAAGCGTTTTAGAAGATGCCGCGCTGCTGCCACATGCATTATTAGCTTTAACAGTCATGTTGCCCGGAGGAACAAATGCTCCACCGAAAACTACGGAAACTGATGTTGAAGCTCCTGTATAAGGATTAGCTCCACTGATATTACATCCTGCCGGCAATGTCCACGTATAACTTGTAGCACCGGAAACAGCAGAAACGCTGTAGGATTTTGTTTGTCCGGGACATGCGTTCGCCAATCCGCTTATCGCGCCCGGAGTTGCAGGCGGAGAGCATTGTGAAAATCCGCTAAACGAATTAAATAATAGTAAGCCCGCCATTAGGAAGCTGACTAATGCGTCCTGAATTAAATTTTTATTTGCCATGTTTAATCTTTTGCTTTTCATTGTTCAAAATAATTTTTCCTGATTTACTTTTTTTTAAACAATTGGTTACAAAAAATTGATCCGATAAAGGAGTTTTTATCATTAAAAGAAAAAAATTCTTACTCTTGCTTTAACACATAACCCCGGAATTCGATTTGCTTATTGGCTGGCTAAACAGCTTGTTACCACTGATAATTTTGCATTAGCGTTGAGCAATACATAGCTTACAAACCTTAACTTTTTGTTAAATTCCTTACGTAACGGGTTTTTGATTTTTGTAAGAATATTTTTAATGAATCAAGTTTAAAATATTTTTGGTAAAAAAAATTACAACTGACAATCACTTATGATTTTTATTTCCAGGTCCCCGTTTTTAAATTAATTAATTTTTTCAACGCAGTAAACTTTTTTAAGAACTCTTCGTTAAGGAACATCTCTTTGATTCCTAAAAATATTCTCATGAGAAAAAAAATATTGAAGGCATTATTCGTATTGTCGTTATTTTCAACGAAGACAATCAATGCGCAGATTTCCATTGATACAACTATTGCAATTCAGCAATTGGCTGATACCCTTGCAGGTTCGGGTGTAACGATTGATAACGTAATTTATACAGGCAGCATAAGTTCCCGGGGCATATTCCATGACTCATCCTCCGCGGTAGGTTTTAGTGATGGAATAGTTTTATCAAGCGGTATGCTTGCTAATTTTAATTCTTCTTCTGCCAATTTGCTCAATGGAAATATGCAGACAGTGGGCCATTCCAGCCTTACTGCATTAGGAGGTACAAATTCTTATGATGCAGCTATTCTTGAATTTGACGTGACGCCTATTTCCGACAGCGTCTACCTGAATTTTGTTTTTGCATCTGAAGAATATAATGATTTTGTAAGTGCTGCTTACAATGATGTAATAGGTATTTTTATAAGTGGTCCGGGTATTAGCGGCACTAAAAATATTTCACTTGTCCCTTCTTCAACTCTGCCCGTTAAAATATTTACTATTAATAATGGGCAGTCACCGGTGGGAGTACCTTCAAATGGTCCGTGCGTTAATTGCTCCTACTATATTGATAATACCGGTGGCAGTTCTTTCGCATTTGACGGATATACTACTGTACTTACGGCAAAGAGAGCCGTGCAACCCTGCGGAACCTATCATATAAAAATTGCCGTTGGAGATATAGGAGACCGTTTTTACGATTCGGCCATTTTTCTTGAAGCAAAAAGTTTTCATTCCAGTGATTCACTCAATATAACGGCTGTCGGATACCCGGGTCAAAACAATATTAATATTTGCCCCAATAACGGAATAGTGCTTACCGCTCCTCAAAGTGATAATTATTTATGGAACACCGGCAGCACCACTCAAAGCATTTATGTATACTCAGCCAATATTGTACCAGGTGGCAATTATTCTGTAACCATTTCCAATGCCGCACAAACTTGTTTTGTGTATTCGAATCCTATACACATCGAAGTGGATTCTTCTTTTGCAAACCTTATTGTTTCAAATGACACAATGATCTGCGCTGGAGGTTCAGCTGAGCTTGCAATAAACGGTTGCAATGGATGCACATACACCTGGTCAGAAGACTCCGTTATTGTGTCATCACAATCCAATCCCGTATTTTCACCGATTGCAACAACCAAATATGTTTATACCGCTTTCAGCCCCTCAGGTTGTAATTACACAGATTCTATTTTAGTTACTGTTTCCAATAACTGTCCGTTTGTCTGGCCGGGAGATGCTAATAATGATCTTTCAGCAAATAATTATGATATTTTAGCATTGGGTTTTTATTATAGTATGAATGTATCACCCCGTGGCAGCGTTAGTAACCAATGGGCCGCCCAGGATGCAATTAATTCCGGCACTATACAGTTCAATTCTGCTGATCTGAAACATGCTGATTGCAACGGAGATGGAATCATTAATGAAATTGATACAGTTGCAATCAAACAAAACTTTAACCAGGCACATCCGGCAAGATTAACCTTTGGCAATAAACTATCTTCAACAAATCCTGATTTATATTTTACGTCTGCCTCGTCTTCCTATGGACCCGGAGACTGGGTTGACGCAGAGGTATGGGTGGGAAATTCAACAAATACATTGTCTGATTTTTATGGTATTGCATATGACATCAGTTATGATAATGGTATGATACAAACAGGAACAGGCACATTTTATAATACATCGGGTGGGTTGGGTAATCCGGGTGTAAATGCAATAACTTTTAACAAACTAAGTAACGGCATAGTGAATGGCGCATTCTGCAGGAAAAATTTTACCGGGATAAATGGTTACGGAAAAATTGGCGTGCTTCATTTCAGAATTAATCCCCTGATTACGACACCTCAATACCTTGCTTTGAATTTTGATAATTACCAGGCTATTGATGCAAACGGAAATTACGTAACATTAAATTTATTGCCATACACAATTTATATTGATCCTGCATTATCCGTAAAAGAAACGGCTGCAGCCAATAACTTTAAAATTTATCCGAACCCTAACAACGGGGAATTTATCCTGGTTACAGATTTTGTGTCCGGCAATAACTCAGTTTTAAAAATCAAAAATATCTTTGGAGAAAAAGTATACGAACAAGCATTTGATAAACCAGGGCAAATCATAAATTTATCAAAAACAGGAATACCAGCGGGAATATACTACGCTGAAATAAATAATTCTGAAAAAATAAGAATTACAAAATTCATTTTGAAAAAATAACTTTCTCCAGTAACGCTTTAACTTTACAGGCCTTTGAGTTAATCTCAAAGGCTTTTTGTTTTACATTAAAATCATGTAGGTTTGCGCGCTGTGTTTTAGAAAAATAATTATAAACCAAATCATATGAATTATTCCAAAAAGAAATTTTTTACTCCATTTATTATTTTTTTGTTTTTTTCTTCTAATCTCTATTCCCAGAAAACATATATACTATGCGGTCATTTACTTGACATTGTTAATGAAAAAATGCTGAGCGAAATGACGGTAATAACTGAGAACAATAAAATTATTGGCATAGAAAAAGGATTTTTAAATGCGGAAACCGGCAGCAGTACTATTGACCTGAAAAATAAAACTGTATTACCGGGATTGATTGATATGCATGTGCATCTTGATCACCAGCAAAGCAAAACCACGCAGCTTGATGAATTTACAAGTAACGTTGCAGACATTGCTTACCGTTCAGTTGGTTATTCCGAAAGAACTTTGCTTGCCGGGTTTACGACAGTGCGTGACCTCGGAGGCGAAACAAATATTTCATTGCGCGAAGCAATCAGGAAAGGAACAATAAAAGGCCCCCGGGTTTTTACTGCAGGCATTCCGATCAGTGCCACGGGTGGCCACGGAGATCCTTCCATCGGTTACAGAGATGATCTGATGGGTGATCCTGATATAACAAAAGGCGTTGCGAATGGTGCGGATGAATGCCGTAAAGCTGTCAGGCAGCAATATAAAAGAGGCGCAGACCTGATTAAAGTAATGGCAACAGGCGGTGTTTTAAGCCTCGAGAAAAACGGTTCCGGCCCGCAATATTCAGAAGAAGAATTAAAAGCTATAGTTGAAACCGCTAAAGACCTCGGATTAAAAGTGGCAGCACATGCTCACGGAGCAGAAGGAGTCAGGCGTGCTGTAATTGCTGGCGTTGCATCAATAGAACATGGCTCATTCATGAATGACGAATGTATAGAACTGATGAAAAAAACGGGAACCTATTATGTTCCTACTTTACTTGCCGGAAGTTCAGTAACTGACTCGGCTAAGGTTCAGGGGTACTTTCCCGAGCCAATTAAAACTAAGGCAATGGGAATAGCGTCAGCAATGAAAATTACTTTTTCAAAAGCGTATAAAGCAGGAGTAAAAATTGCATTTGGAACGGATGCCGGTGTTTTTCCTCATGGACGAAATGCAAAGGAATTACAACTGATGGTTGACTACGGAATGCCTCCTATGCAGGCAATAAAATGTGCAACACTGAATGCAGCAGATTTACTGGATCAGAAAGATAACCTGGGTTCTCTTGAAACCGGCAAATTCGCAGACATTATAGCTGTTGACGGAAACCCACTGGACGATATTAAAATTTTACAGAATGTGATATTTGTTATGAAGGACGGGATCGTTTTTAAGAGTGTAAAATAAAAAATTCCCAGTGCATGATACACCTTGAATTTTTATAACAATAGCCTTATAAAGGCTATCTTGTTTTTACCAATTTCAAAATCTTTTTATTGTCTCCGCTGGTAATAACCGCTGAATAAACTCCCGGTATTAATTGTGAGCCGGGAATCGTGAATTGTGAATCAGAGCTTTCCTGAGTTAATACCAGTTTTCCAATCACATCAGTAACATTGATTGAAATTTTTTCATGACTGGTATTTTGAATTTCAAAAATGAAATCACCCGAAGACGGATTAGGATATACGTTGACATTAAAATCCTCCAAACTGCTTCCGTCTTCTCTGCAGGGCACTGTCACTACTACACCAGGGGAAGTTTTCGTGCATCCATTGTTGTTTTTAACCTGCACCTTGTATGTTCCGGCAGTTGTGGCAGTATAGTTTATCAATGTGGCCCCGTTGATGAATGCTCCGTCTTTCTTCCATTTATATGTCAAACCTCCTCCTGAATTTGCAGTTAATACAACATTTCCACCCGCACAGAATGTTGTGGGTCCCTGGGGTGTTATAGTTGCATTAGGTTGTGCATTAACTGTTACAACTGTGCCTGAAGATGTAGTTTTGGAACAACCTGTTACTGAATTTGTAACCTTTACCTTGTAATTTCCGCCTGTGATTGCTGTATAAGATGCAAGTGTGGCACCCGAAATGTTAGTACCGCCTTTCAACCATTGATACGTGCGATTAGCGCCTGCAGGAGCGTTTAATAATACACTCTCATTTGCGCAGAATGTCGTTGGACCGGCAGGAGTTATAGTTGCAGATGGAAGCGGGTTAACAGTGACAACTACTCCGGTTGAAGCAGCCGTTCCGCATGTGTTGGATACAACTACGGTATAGCTCCCTGCTGCAGTAGCCGGGTAATTTTGATTGGTCGCTCCCGAAATATTAACCCCGTTATTTTTCCATTGATAGGAATATCCTCCACCGGTATTAGCCGATAAAGTAACACTGTTTCCATTACATATAGTAGTTGACCCTTGCGGAGAAATAATAGCAGAGGGTGCTGAGGTTACTACGATCCAATTAGAAAACACCAGGGGTCCCCACCAGCCACAAAATGTGAAATCGGTAACTGAACAGACATAATTACCTCCTGTTGACGCATTGTAGGACGCTCCGACCGCTCCCGGAATAGCAATGCCATCCATATACCATTGAAATGATGGACTCCAGTAAAAAATACTGCTGTTTATAAAAAGCATCACTGACCCTCCGCCACAAAGGTTTGTAGGCCCCGAATTCGTAATTGTAATATAAGGAGGAAATCCGAAGTTATCAAAATCAGTAACGGTGTAAGGCGCTGAAGAAAATACGCCACAGCCATTATTAATCTGAACCGAGTAATTTGAATTGTGGCCAACATCTAAACTATAACTGTTAGAATTGGGAATCGGATGAGTATCCTCAAACCATGTATAAATATAATTTGTTCCGAAGTTGGTTCCAAGATGAATTGAAGTAGAGCCGCAAAATCCACCAAAGCCGGAGTTAGTAATAGTGGGAGTCAATGCCTGGTTTACCGTTACCGTTGTTGCTGCAGAAGTTGCTGTACAACTTCCTAAAGTAACAACCACTGTATAGCTTCCTGCCTGGGAAGCGGAGTAAGTTTGTAATGTTGCCCCGGATACATTCGCTCCATTTTTTTTCCACTGGTAAAGATATCCCGTTCCGGAAGAGGCGGTGAGCAACACTGAATTTCCCGTACAAATATTGGTTGTTCCACCCGGTGTTATCACTGCCGTGGGTTGTGTATTCACCGTAATTGAAATTGCATTAGAATTAGAGCTTCCGCATGGGTTTGTAACAACACACCTGTAGCTCCCGGTAAGATTGGCTGTATAATTTACTAACGTTGCACCGGAAATATTCACAGAATTTTTCTGCCATTGGTATATAATACCGGGTCCTGTATTAGTTGAACTTAAAACAATATTACTATTGCTGCAAAATGTGGTGGGGCCTCCTGCAGTAATATTCGCATTTGGAACAGTTGTATAAACTGTGACTGAAATGGCATTGGATGTACCGCTCCCGCAACTATTTGATAGTACACATGTATAACTGCCTGCCGCAGTTGCTGAATACGTTTGTGATGTTGCACCACCGATATTGCTGTTGTTCAGCTTCCACTGAAACGTTACACCGGTTGAAGGGGAAGCAGAAAGCAGAACACTTCCACCTGTGCAAAATACTGTGCTTCCACCGGGCGAAATAGTTGCTGCAGGTATTGTATTGACCGTTACCGAAATGGAGTTGCTGACCTTGCTGCAGCCTGTAGCGATCTCTCTTACGAGACAGGTATAAGACCCTCCTGTTGTGGCAACATAAGAGTTGGCGGTTGCCCCGAAAATATTAATTCCATTTTTGATCCATTGATATGCATATGATGCCCCGGTTGGTGTTGCGTTTAATGTTACACTTCCGCCTGAACAAAAAGTTGTGGATCCACCGGCAGAAATTACAGCGCTGGGAAGAGTGCAAACGGTATAGGTAACAACCAGTTTAGGGCGTTTGGTTGGATCACTATAATCACTCGAAGCAAAAATAAGCCCCCGATATGATTGTGTTTCAGATTGCATACGCAGCAAAAAACCAAAGCTGGTGGACGGATTATCTTTCATATCCGTAACTAAAGCAGTAACATCCATATTTGTAAAATCCTGGGTGCTGCTTGTACTTGCCGGAATGCTTGCCTGGTTTTGAGTAGTTGTTACAGGCTGGTTATTCCATGTTAATGTATTTTCCTGCCAGGTTCCTGTTATTCTTTGCAGGTAAGAAGCGTTGGGTCCGTATTGAATATGATTAAAATTTGAATTGTTCGGATTGTAATATAACGAAAGATAAGCACTGTTAACCACTGCATTTGCCGGAATGTTGCTGAGATCAAATTGCACCATTGAGCGCACCGTAAACCAATTTCCATTTATAGTCCACATGCCAGCAAGAAATTCACCATTAGAGCCGCTATTACCATTGGGAGAATAACTATCCATCCTGGTGTCTTTACCTCCGGCTGAATCGGGCTGGAGAGTGATGGTGATTTGCGCATGGAGATCAAGACTGATGATCAAAAAAGTGACAACTAATAAATAATATTTTTTCATTGAAATATGGTTTTAATTTTATAAAGCAAATATGTAAGTAATAAAACGAGGCTGCAATAAGACTTTAGTATGATTTTTTAAAAGCCGGAGAAGAAAGAATAGATTCCAATTGGCTCTATACAGCTGCATTCCTTTGAAAAGTCAACCACGATAATAACAGGCAAACAAAAATTAATCCTGTACAGATAATCGGTGGTAAAAAAGTGAAGATTGCCGTGAGAATAAAACAGATGCCAAATACAATTATATTAATGCCAATAATTCCTTTCATTATATTTGCGTCTGCTTTCCTTTTTAATAAATACAAATTAATCCAGCCTCCTAAAATGCACAGCAAGGGTAAGCAGGCACTCAGGCAAATAAGCAAATCATTCATGGAAGGATCAAAACCTCCTCCTAAATCCTTTTTGTAATTATTCATGAGTTCCATAAGTTGCTTTTCTGAATCATTTTCAGGTGCGGGGTTATTTAAAAAGCTGAGTGAATGTAATCCTGCAGTAAGCAATTGAAATATACTGGCTGCTTTCAGCCAAAACGAATATTTCTTTAACATAGAATTAGTTTTGAAATTTATTTATTCAACTACAATTTTTTTAACTATCTCTTTATCCTTCATAGAAATTTTCAAAAAATAAATTCCTTTCGGGCAAGCAGAAAGGCTTAGTTCAAAATTCATATCATCGGGCTTAAGATTATCCAGGACTAATTTCCCATACATGTCATATACTTCCAAATTTTTCATCTTAAAGCCAGCGCTGTAAATATTGAATTTTCCATTTCCCGGATTCGGTGAAATAATAACGTTTTCATTGGAAAAATTTTCATGCATGCCCGTACCCAGGGGAACGGCACAGCAATTTCCACCATCTGAAATATTATATGTTCCGGTCCAGCACCCGTATTGTGTATAGTGAAACAAAAGTTTTGTGCTGTTAAACTGGTCAAAGAAATAATCAGCTATTTGATCGGGAGTGTTGCATCCGCCCTGGCTTGTAGAATCTGAGCAGGAAGTATTGCAGATTATATACAAATATCCATAGGGATTATTATACGTAGCAGCAGGTATAAAATTAATTTGTGTAATTGCAGCTGAAACTCCATTAATGGATTTCTGTGATGGCCACGGATTACAGTGAACGTTTGAAGAATTGAAATACCCGGCAAAAATTACCAGGGTTACATTATTAATATAAGCGCCACTGATAATAATCGAATCATTTTCATAACCATTGATTCCTATTTTAAGGTTGGCAATATTCGTATCCACATTAATACGGAGAATTCCTCCGTCATAATTTGAATAGATCGCTACATCACCGGACGAACCGCAAAATGCAGAACCCTGGGAAAAACCTTTCAGGGAAATCAAAATAAATGGCAGAAGAAACAGTTTGTAAAATTTATTCATATGAAGATTGGTTTGGCTGAGTAAAATTAAAATAAAATTGAATTGATTGTACAAATCATTGGAAAAGTATTTTAAAAAAAGAAAGACAGCATACAGCTATCTTTCCAAATAAACCTAAAACAAAAATCTTTTAATAGTGAAAGCGGATGGCCCCAAAAATATTTCTTCCCGGGGCGTTAATCCCGCTTGCAAATGTGCGGTACTGTGTGTCAAAAATATTATCAATTCCTCCCTGCAGTGTAACCAGTTTATGCACTTTGTAGGAAACGTGGAAATTTGCAGTCAGCCATGCAGGAATTCCATCAGGTGTTGCATACTGCGGGTTATCTTCTCCACCGCCATAATCTTTCAGCTTTTTCCATCCATTATAATTTATAATGAAATCTGAGCTGAAATTATTATTGATATACGTAAACGCCAGCTGACTGATGAAAGGAGGAATATGATCCAGGGGAGCATCCGATGAATCGGTTTTAACTCTCCCATAAGTATAATTGATTCCAAACTTCAATATGAAGTGTTCACTTGCCTGTGAAAACAGGTTTGAAGAAAATCCATATAAGTACGCCCTGTTTTTATTCTGGTTTGCATACACCTGGCTCAGTTCTCCGTCATATAAAATGGAATCCTGCCCATTGTATTTGAATTTATCAACAACAACCGCGTCAACAAAAGTTGTATAATAGACAGCATTTTCCCAGCGTGTTTTGCCGTTGAAAATTTTTGCAATACCAATTTCGTAATTGATTGTTTTTTCAGGTTTCAAATCAGTATTCGGTACAATTACTCCACCAGAGGGTGGTGTAAACACTTTGGCAAGGTCATCTACATTGGGCACGCGGAAACCCGTTGAAAAAAGAGCTGATAATTTTAAATCATCCGTGGGAGAATGTATCAAACCGATGCTTCCCGAATACGTTGGCGTCTTCTGATCAAGCGTTGTATATGGAAGGTGGAAAAGCAGCGCTGTATCAACCAACGTGGAATGAAGAGAAGAATATCCCGCACGGAATCCATCATTCAATGTTAGTTGCTTATTAATTTTCCAGGTATGTGAAATGTAAAATGCATAATTATTCATTGTGTTATCGCCATCAGGATATCGCGTGTCCCAATTGGCGCTGGTATCAACGAGAATGTTCTGACGTGTTGCCGTTGAAGTCAGAAAATTTAACTGTGCATCAAGCCCGAAACGTATATCATGTGATTTTATAGTTTTCTGAAAATCGAGGTTTGCACCAATCACATCTACATTTTCCACGCGGTGAGTCAGGAACCTGCTTCCGAAATTCCTGTTGTGGCGGCTTTCTTCAACCTTCTGATAACTCAACCCTACATGTATATTTTGAAAAAGTCCGGACTCATTTTTTAAATTTCCGTCATACGCTGCAAGAAATCGTTCTTGCGGACCGTAATACCATTCCGCAGAATTCAAAGCGGCAATACCGGAAAGCCCTCCGGTCGGGTTGTCTGTTAAGCGATCATAACGCGGAACATCCGTTGAATTCGAATATTGAAGATTCAGCACATGCGATAAATGATCATTCTGCTGAAACAAAAATTTTTGCACCACGTCATACTGAGAGTAACCGCTTTGTACCTGCCGGTAACGGTTGCCATTCTGTACTACCGAATCTATTTGATAAATCTGCCCCAGCGAATCCGTTTTATCAAATCTTTGCGCATAGAAAAAACGTTCGCCATAATTGCTTTTATAAAAAGGATTTTGATTCGCCCCGCTAATGAGATCATCAAACTTTGAATACGTGAATGAAGTTAGCGAAGCAAATTTTTTCAGCCCGATATTAAAATCCAGGTGTCCGGCCGCTTCATCATCCACACTGCCATAGCGCGAAAAAGCATTTACTTTAAGATTTAAATTTTTATCACCCGTTGCGAGCATTGGTTTTTTAGTATAGAGATGAATAACTCCTCCCAGCGCATCACTTCCGTATATGGTTGAAGACGGACCATATAATATTTCAACCCTGTCAAGTGAATTATTATCCGTGGTCACAATGTTTTGTAAATGACCCGCACGATAGATAAGATTATTCATTCTCACACCATCCACAACAAGAAGAATGCGGCTTGCTTCAAAGCCACGGATAACGGGGCTTCCGCCACCAAGCTGGCTTTTCTGAACAAATACATTTCCTGTATTCATTATCAGGTCAGCTGTCGTTTGTGATTGAGTATTTTCTATTTCTTTTGCTGAAAGAGTCTGTACTTTCTGAGCAACGGTTCTTTTTGATTCTTCAACTTTATTAGCTGAAATCACCACCTCATCGAGAGAAACAGTTTTGTTTTTAGCTGTATCAGCTCCATCATTTTGCGCAAGCATTCTCACAGAAAGTAAAAAGAAAAATAATATTATGAAAGTTTTTTTATTGTTCATGGCTGTAAATTTTTTTAAGTTTAGTTTAGAATAATCAGTAATAATGAATACATCATTCTCCATAATGATTCATTTATTTAAAGAAAAAAATTTGATTTCTAAACTAAACGCGGGGGAGGTGACAAAACATCAGGTTGAAAAGAACTGTGCGATTGATAAAGCTCTTTAAATTTTTGCTGATCTTTTTGGTAAAAAGTAATTTCAACGCCATTACATGGATTAACATAGTCAATATCCATTAGGTCTGTTAGCTGGGACGGCACTTCACCGGCAGGATTTGAAGTATTATTTGTAATTAAATCTTTGATTCGCTGAAGAATATTTTCTTCTTCTGTGTCATTCAAGGCTATCATTTCAATCTTATCTCCTTTGATTTCGAAAGATCTCACGTCATACATTTTTCCATTGATAGAAACTTCGCTTCCATTAATCCTGCATTCATTATACTCCTTTAAAGAAAGAGTTAGTTTTTCAAACTTACTTTCTGTGCTTTTTAACCGTTCCTGCATTTCAAAGTGCACATAAGATTGCCTCATTATATAGATAAATAATAATCCACCCGATTGAAGCAGCCAGGTACAAAGCAGGAATATACAACCGAATTGTTTCAATTTTCTTTTTTAATCCTCCGGGCAAATGTAAAAAAGAATCGTCAGTTAAGAAAAAAACTTTTCATATAAACAATTTATTTTAACTGATCGGTAACGATCATATTACCAAATCACCCGATCATCTGATTTTCAAATATCTTATGTTTGTAGTGCCATTTACTTATGTCGCAGCTCACCGGAATTCTTTTTGCATTATTCACAACTGTATCATGGTCAATCGGAATTTTTCCATTTGCCCAGGCAGCGCGCAGACTCGGCTCTAATTCTCTGAACCATTTCCGGCTGTTGCTGGCGGCTATAATGCTGGCTGCCGCTGCATTGGTTATCGACTCAGAGAATTTCACACACATTTTTTCAGCAGCATATTCCACGTCATGGTTGTGGCTCAGTCTTTCAGGAATTGTCGGTTTAACACTCGGAGATTATTTTGTTTTCAAAACTTTTGCAATCTTCGGTGCCCGTATCGGAAGTGTATTGAATACACTTGCACCGGCTGCTGCATTGCTCGTTGGAGGAATACTCCTGGGTGAACATATCAACCCGGTCGGAATTACAGGTATAGTCATTACTATTACCGGGGTTATCGGCATCAGTTTCGGAAGAAAAGAACGTGAAGCGATGCCTGATCACGGGCATGGAAGTAAACTCACAGGTATTATCACAGGCATCCTCGGTGCAATTGGCCAGGGTGTCGGTTTAGTCCTTTCAAAAAAGGGAATGATGGATAACTCTTCACACTTATCAATTGCTCCCATTACCGCAACTTTTATGCGCATCACTGCAGCCACCGTCACACTTTTTATTTTCACATTATTGCAGGGACGAATAAAAGAAATCCTCTCTCCTGTTTTTGCTAACCGCCAACAGGGAATAAAATATGCACTGGCAGGAACTATATGCGGGCCTTTTCTCGGAGTTACCTGTTCGCTTGCTGCAATACGTTATATAGATGTTTCAGTTGCCCAGACAATTTTTTCACTTGTGCCAGCCGGGGCGCTCCTTATTTCATTTTTGTTTTACAAAGAAAAAATTTCTTTTCAATCCATAATTGGTGTTGTAATCGCCATTAGCGGGGTGATAATTTTAATCTGGAGAGATGCTATTCAAAAGCTGGTAACGTAAATAGAAAAATAATCATTATCATTTTAAAAGCTAATGTACAATCATGATTTTCCTTTTATAGCTTATCTGCTTATTATTGGCTATGCTGATAAAATAAACACCATTTGGAAAATTCCCGGTATTAATTTCTTCCTTCCCCGCAAGATTTTTTTGTTCAACAAGTTTTCTTCCGGTGAGATCATAAATAATTACGCTGAAATCATTTCCCGGGCATTCGATGAATATGTTATCCTGTGAAGGATTTTGAAAAATGCTTATATGATCTTCTGAACCGAATCCGGAATTAATTCCTGTTACAAATCCTGTTAACGGCAGAGTTATATAGGAAGAATTTACGCTATTGGTATAAACAGTATTTGCAGCAATTACGGGATTGACTAACGTATCAAGGCTATTCCCCGGATACATTGCTGCACCGGTATTCATATTGCGATTGAAACGCGGGTAATTAGATGAAGTAATATCTAACCTTACCCGGTGTCCTGCCAGAAAGGTAATAGCTGTATTTGGTAATGTAATTATGCAATCATAAATAGTCCCGGGAATCATTGAAGCGGTATCATTTGCATTATTTCCATTCCTGAATCGCATGCGCATCACGCCATCAGCCACAAGCATAGAACGTCCGTCAGGGTAAACATCTGTCAGACGGACATCAAAATCAGTATCCGTTCTGTCTGATGAAACTTTTAAATGAACAGTTGCATTACCACTCATCACTGCATTTTGTGTAAGAACACCTGTTGTATAAATCAAAATGTCATTCCGGCTTTCCACGGAATCAACCTGGTCATAAGGTCCCTGATCAAGATCTGTTCGCAATGTAGGTCCTCCGATGGTCGGAGACGGATCATTAGGGTTGTAATTAAGAGTATTGCTCCCCGCAACGTTAGACGGAACCGAATTATCCAATGTTCCATTCTGGTGCAGGTAAAAGTTAACCGGGGCTGAGCCCGCAGGAGGCCACGTGGAACTGTTTTGCCATACATCATCTCCCATCTGGTAATACCGGACAAACGAAGTAGCGTTCCATCCATTTGAAATATTCCGCAAATGATAATCAAAGAACATCAGCGCAAGGGAATCATTCCAGTGAGCTGCATTATTATACGTCAATTCTCCCTGCACAGCGCTTCCTACCTGCGCAATACCGCTTCCGCCATGAACCCACGGCCCCATGAGCAAGCGATGTTCATTCTGTACATTAGCGGGAGACTGGGTTCTGATGGCATTGAAAAAAGGAATCATAAATTCAACCGTATGATCATACCATCCACCGATCATGAAACAGGGAACCATAATACTATCCGGATAAAAGTTTGTTGCTTCAGCAAACGTCCATGTTAAATCGTGTACAGTGTGCATCATTAAAATTGGTGAAAGACCGTATCCCAATGCATCCAACTGCTGAACATATTCTGTACGCAAGGCCCCATGAGGAAAGTACTCGGTGTAATCATATTGCGGCCCGGCAACTAAGGGACAGATACAGGTAAGATGCGGTGGATTTTCCTTTGCGGTCTGGAACTGCACTCTTCCGAGCGCGGATGGTCCCCAAGCCCCGACAAGTCCATTGTTCCATGCTTGCTGCGCAATCCATTCCACGCAATCATATCCGTCTTGTCCGAGTGAAGGGCTTCCCAAATATCCGGCTGCAGCCGAACCATAAAATCCGCGCCAGTCAACAATAACAAAAATATAATTGCTTGTATTTATATTCAGTCCTATTTGTAATGGCAAGCCAAAATGAAAAAACTGGCGGTTGTATGGAGTTTGAATTAGAATGGCAGGGCCTTGTGAAACCGCAGCAGGAATATAAATATCAGCAGCTAATTTTTTTCCGTCACCCATTGGAATGGAATCAATCAATGGTGTCAGCTGTGCAAGGGAGCTTCGCACAAAAAGTGAAAGCAAAATAAAATAACCGGATGGTCTGATCAATAACTTTTTCATGGTGTATTTTTTAATTACGGTGTATTATTTCAATTGTACTGACGAAACAAATTTCGGGTTTTTATTCAGACGTAATATCCTGTGATTTGTTTAAGCAGCGCCTTTAATTTAATATTAACCGATTATCTTACTTTTGCCTCAGAAAAAAGATACACAGAAAATGAAGCTTCAAAATTATGCCCGGGGAAAGTGGGTAACGGGTGAAGGAAATGGGCAGATGCTGTTTAATGCCATTAATGGCGAAGAAGTAGCCGTTGCATCAAGTGGCGGCCTTGACTTTGGAGCGATGATGGAATATGCACGAAAAACTGGCGGGCCTGCTTTGCGCAAAATGACTTTTCATGAACGCGGGAGGATGTTAAAAGCGCTGGCGTTTCACCTGCTCTCAAAAAAGGATGCTTTCTATAAAGTAAGCTGGGCAACAGGGGCAACCAAATCAGACAGTTGGGTGGATATTGAAGGCGGCATCGGTAATTTATTTTCTTATTCAAGCCTGCGCAGGCAATTTCCTGATGAAACTTTTTGTTTGGAAGGCGATGTTGCAAAACTTTCCAAAAACGGAACATTCATTGGCCATCATATTTGTGTTCCGAAAGAAGGAGTGGCCATTCACATCAATGCATTTAATTTCCCCGTCTGGGGAATGCTGGAAAAAGTGGCTGTTAACTGGCTTGCCGGTGTTCCGGCTATCGTGAAACCCGCCACGATCACATCTTTTCTTACCGAGGCGGTAACCCGTGAAATCATCGCATCGGGAATTTTACCTGAAGGTGCATTGCAATTGATTGTCGGTTCTGCAAATGGTATATTGGATCATGTAATCAACCAGGATGTAATCACCTTTACAGGTTCGGCAACCACGGGAAAAAAATTAAAATCACACCCGCGGTTGATAGAAGAATCTGTTCCGTTTAATCTCGAGGCTGATTCGCTCAACTGCTGCATACTTGGCGCTGATGTAAAAACTTCCGATCCCGAATTTGAAATATTCATTAAAGAGGTGCAGCGTGAAATAACCACCAAGGCCGGGCAAAGATGCACGGCCGTAAGACGGATAATTGTCCCCTCGAATATGCTGGAGGATGTGCAGATTGCTTTGGGAAAACGTTTATCGTCCACCACCATTGGTGACCCGAATGTGGAAGGCGTACGGATGGGACCGCTTGCAGGAAAAGAACAGGTAAAAGAAGTAAAACAAAAAGTTCTTGAATTAAAGAAAACACAGCAGATTGTTTTTGGTGATCTTGAAAACTTTAACGTAGTGGGCGCTGATAAAAACAAAGGAGCATTCATGTCGCCCATTCTTTTTATGAACGACAACCCCTTTAAAAATACAGATGTGCATCATATAGAAGCTTTCGGCCCTGTGAGCACGCTCATGCCTTATAAAAATACAGAGGAAGCCATCGAGCTTTCTAAAATGGGAAAAGGCTCGCTTGTAAGTTCAATTGTTACTGCCGATGATAAGATTGCAAAGCAATATGTTCTTGGCGCAGCTTCCCTGCATGGCCGGATATTGATCCTCAACCGCGACTGCGCAAAGGAAAGCACCGGCCATGGTTCACCCATGCCGATGCTTGTTCACGGTGGACCGGGAAGAGCAGGTGGCGGTGAAGAGATGGGTGGCAAACGCGGAGTATTCCACTACCTCCAGCGCACTGCCATACAGGGATCTCCATCCACCATTACTAACATAACCGGCAACTACCAGTACGGGGGAAAATACATCGAGAAAGATGTTCATCCGTTTAAAAAACATTTTGAAGAATTGGAAATCGGTGAAACATTAATTACGGCTAAGCATACCGTTACGGAAGCAGACATTGTAAATTTTGCCAACGTAAGCGGAGATAATTTCTATGCGCACATGGATGCCTCTTCACTGGAAGGAACTATCTTCACGCAGCGTGTTGCCCACGGATATTTTATATTAAGCAAAGCAGCGGGTTTATTTGTGGATGCAAAAAAAGGCCCGGTGCTTTTAAATTATGGATTGGATGAATGCCGTTTTATAAAACCCGTTTACCCGGGAAACACTATTGGCGTGCGTTTTACAGTAAAAGAAAAGATTGACCAGGAGAAAAAAACTCCTGAAGATGTTGCAAAAGGGATTGTAAAGTTTCTCGTGGATGTCTATGATCAAACGGGAGAATCAGTAGCAATTGCAACTATTTTAACGATGGTAAAGAAGAAGAACCAGGAATAATTTTTATATTGGTAGCCTGAAACCAAACCAATGAGAAGTAACCACAAAATATTAACGATTGCATTTTGTCTCCTTTACGCATTATACAGCGATAATTTTATTTACGCCCAGGCGAAGAACGCTTCACAACCTAAAACAACAAATGCTCCTCCAACTAAAGCGCAGGCTGAAATTGACAGCCTCAACGAAGTGATCATGCAGGTTAGTGCAAGCTACCAGAGAGCGGTGAATATCAATAATGGAAAAGATTCTCTTATCGATGAGCTGGATGCAAAAATCCAGAAAATCCAGCAGCTCAATGGTGACCTTGAAAGAAAGCTCAAAGATTATAAGGGCGATAACCTGAAGCTGGATCAGAGCAACCGGATATTGATTATTTTTAATGCAATCGTTGGAGTGCTTTTACTCACCACGCTCATTTGGTTTTTAAGAAATTTAGGACGCAGGAAACCTTCTCCGGGAAACAAGCTTGTGGCATCCGATGAATCTGCAGCTGTTTCAAATACAAAAGCCGCCCCATCAAAAAACGATCACCAGTATTTTGATCTCAAGCTGGAGCAATTGGAAAAGCTAGGAGTATTAAAAGAAAAAGGCGTTTTAAACGAGGAAGAATTTAACAGGCAGAAACAGCAGATATTGGGGAATGGATGAAGGGTTTGACGATGGACGATAGACAATAGACCAATGACCAGTGAACAATGACTATGAATGAGCATGGAAGCGTTTCATCTGAAATAAAAAACAGCGTTGCATTTATAACTTTTTTTCACCCTCAGAGTAACTCTTTGCCGGGAGTATTATTGCGCGGCCTTGCTGAAGCAATTACAAAAGCAGGAGAAAATATAGATGCAAAAGTGATAGTGATCCAAAGCGAAGGAGAAAAGGCTTTTTGCGCAGGGGCTTCTTTTGACGAACTGGTTAACATCAAAGATATTGAGACAGGCATTACTTTTTTTTCAGGGTTTGCTGCTGTAATTAATGCAATGCGGAAAGCCCCCAAGTTTGTCATCGCCCGTGTGCAGGGAAAAGCGGTGGGCGGTGGAGTCGGGGTTGCCGCTGCAGCGGATTATACCATAGCTCATGAAAGCGCTTCGGTAAAACTCAGCGAGCTGGCAGTCGGCATTGGCCCTTTCGTGGTGGGGCCGGCCGTGGAAAGAAAGATTGATAAATCGGCTTTCACAGCCTTAACTGTTAACTCCACAGAGTGGAAGGATGCTGCATGGGCTTTGCGCAATGGCTTATATGCGCAACTGTGCGCCACACATGCGGAGCTTGATAAAGCGGTTTTAATATTAAGCGAACGGCTTGCCGGAAGCAATCCCGAAGCGATGATGCTTTTGAAAAAAGTCTTCTGGGAAGGAACTGAAAATTGGGATACGCTGCTGGCTGAACGGGCGGCAATGAGCGGAAGGTTAGTGCTTTCGGATTTTACTAAGAAAGCGATTGAGAAATTCAAGACCAGAACATAAGCTTAAACGTTTTTAACTCAATAAAGCAACAACGGCTATCTGCCTGAGGCGGATAGCCGTTGATATTTTATAGATGCGTTCTGACTATCGTCTATGGTCGGTCGTTCATCGTCAGCCTACTCCTTCACCAATTGCAGATACACATTTTCTGATTTGGTTTTCACCTGCAATATATACACTCCCTGCGAAAGGCCGGATAACTCTATACGTGACCTGAATAAGCCGCCTGAGGAATATATTGTTTTGTTCAGTACCGATTTCCCTGCCGGATTCATCAGCGATAGCTCGACAGAAGGCTCATCGTATGTGAATTCAATAGTAGAAATATCAGCAGCAGGGTTGGGATAAAGCTGCAGCGGTGATCCGTTTGAAAGGATATAGTTCACAGATACAACAGTAATAACCACTGTAAATGTATTTGTGCATATTCCATTGGAAACCGTGAGCGTTACCGTATACGTTCCGGCTAAGGCATACGTATGTACAGGGTTTTGTGTATTGTCTGTATTGAAGTCGCCAAAATCCCACAGCCATGAAGTGGCTCCTGTGGATATATCGGTAAACGTATAAGTAAGATTGTTGACGCTATATGTAAATCCTGCGGTCGGGCTTGGGTTTACCACCACTTCTACTGAGTCATAACCCGTGCAGCCGGTCATATTTGATGTGGCAGCTACAATATACATGGTTGTTACAGTCGGGGTCACAGACTGATCCTGCCCGTTCAGCGGGCCGGGATTCCATATATACAGGATTCCAAAGGGAGGTCCCAGTACAGAAGCATGGAGATCCAGGGTATCTCCGCTGCAGATCGTATCGTTACTGGACGTTGCAGTAACAACAGGAGAAGTAAAAACATTTACTGTTATAGTCTCAGAACCTGAGCAGCCTGCTGAATCCATTCCTGTCACCATATAAGTAGTAGTAGAAGAAGGGCTTGCAAGTGCAGTATCACCGTTGGCATTCACAGCAATATTCGGTGACCAGGTATAGAACACCGCCCCGGATGCAACAATCTCGATAGGATCGGCCCCGGTGCAATAGTCAACATTTTGAGAGGGATTGGTTGTCACAACGGGTAACGGGTTAGGGCTAACCCCGATAAACAACACCGTACTTGTATCAGTCGTTCCGCCATTTGAGCAGGATACATAGCACCTGAAATAAGTTCCTGTTGTAAGTGTGTCTGTATTAACTGTACCTGTATTCGTTCCGAAATCAGTCCATGGTCCTGTATCAGAAGGCCCAAATTGCCATTGATAAGTAAGCCCGCCTGCATTTAAGCCGGTTCCGTTAAGTGATAAATCCGCGTCACCTGATCCACCGCAAATAAGCGTATCGGTTGAAAGAACATCTCCTGCCGTAAAGGAGGCTGTACAGGCTGCCGGGAATTCAGTCCAGCTTACATCATCTATATATACATGGCCACCCCCGCGTGTGGTGCCATTTAATAATATATAGTTCGTATCGGTGATAAAAGAAAGCGGGACATTGAAAGTATAGTTATACCATCCGTTAGCCAGCTCGTTGACGGGCAGGACAAAAAAACGGCTTCGCGCCACCCCGCCAATGCGCACAGCACCCGTAAGATCAGCGGATGTATTCACAAAAATGCTGACGCTGTCACCCGCTGTAGAACTGTTATCCCTGTATACCCACAGGCTGAATGTCGGGGTAGAACCGCTCGCACCAGAATAATTAATTACAGGGGTGCATATAAATTCCTGGTCGCCCGGCATCTGCATAAAGGAGGTAAAGCGCGCCATGGCTGCTCCGCTGTGAACGGTACAAACGGGATTGGTTCCGGTAAATCTTTGCACCCATAAAGGGTTGAAACCACCGTTACCTGTCCAGCCGGCAGGCAGGAATGTCCCGTCAAAACTCTCAGAGTTAACAACCTGTGCCGATGCATAAGGTAATTCAATAAACTGAGCAACCATGAGCATGCTCATTATTATAAACCTGTATAGAAGTTTTTTCATTTGAATATAAATTAATTTTAAACTGGTATGCTTTATTTTATTCTTTACTCCTGATCAATGTGATGGTACCCTTATAAGATTTGTCGGCAATTTTAAGTACTAAATAATAGGTTCCCTCCGGCACCAACTTGCCTGTATTATCCTTCATGCCATTCCAATGATCCACAGATGGAGAGCTTTTGAAAACCCGTTCGCCCCAGCGGTTATATACTTCCCACTCGCTGCAATTTTCCAGGTGAATAATACTTCCCAGCTTGAAGCGGTCATTGTGGTCATCACCGTTCGGGGTGAAGATATTAGGCATTTTTCCGAACAGCTGATCTATGGCTGTGCTCATAAAATCAATGCTTGTGGTATCAGAGCACATCTTATTATAAGCTATAAGAGTAATCGTATTGTTGCCGGATAAATTCAGTTGCACATTCGGGTTTTGATAAGGAGATGTGCTGCCATCGGGGAAAATCCATTGATAATCCAGGGCATCCACGCTCGTATTTTGCAGTGATCCTGAATAACCTTCACAGGTTAAACCGCCCAGTGTTCCATCATTAACAATAAAGGAAGCCTGCGGGACCACATGAATCCAGACCTTTACATTGTCGCTGTTGGAGCACCCGTTAGCATCGGTTCCGGTTACAGTATATATAGTATTTACCGGAGGATTTGCCACAGGATTCTGAATATTGGCATTGCTCAGATTGTCGGGTGGGCTCCAGCTATAGGAAACTCCTCCGCTTGCTGATAAGGTAGTGCTGGCACCATCGCAAATAATTGTATCCTGGATAGAAGCAATAATTACAGGCAGCGCGTTCACAGTTATAGTAACCGAAGCGGAATCCACGCAGGTATTCTGATCGGTAACAATCACTGTGTAAGTGGTAGTAGAATTCGGAGTCGCAACAGGATTACTAATATTAGGATTATTCAATGAGCCTCCGGGAGACCAATGATATGCATTACCACCGCCTGCATTCAGCTGGATGGAATTTCCGATACAAACAGCAGAGTTGGGAGTAAGTGTAATATTGGGTAATCCATTTACCGTTACTAATACGGTGTCGCTGTTTTTACATCCATAAACATCTGTTACAAAAACAGTGTAGGAAGTAGTATTCACCGGGCTGGCTATCGGATTAGCAATTGTAGTGCTGCTCAAACCAGTCGGGGGATCCCATACATAACTGACTCCTCCGCTTGCAGTAAGCTGAACACCCTGGCCAGTACATACATCCACATCAGCGCCTGCATTAGCTGCCGGAAGCGAATGTACTGTTACAGTTATTGAAACGGTATCACCCACGCATCCATACGAATTGGTTTCTATTACAGAAACAGTTACCGTTCCTGCACCCGGCCAGTCGGCAGTAATGGCATTCGTTCCATTACCAGATAAAATAGTTCCACCGTTTATCAGCCAGTTATAAGTAGATCCGGAAGTGCTGACTACAGAGAAGCTGCCTGAATCTGAAATGCAGGCATCTAACGGCCCGGATATCGGGCTTGTAGCAGGAGCAGGATTGATCGTTACATAGAGCGTATCAGAAGTTCCGAAACATGTATCAACTGCAGTAATGCTTGTTTCGTCATACCATAAAGCCACAACCTGGGGGCCAGGCACAGTCCAGTCAACAGTGACGGTGCTTGTTCCGTTTCCTCCCGCAATCACTCCTCCCTGCGCATTCCAGTTATAGGTGCTGCCGGGAGTATTCAATGCATTATAAATAATACCCTGCGCCTCATTGGCACACAGTGTGGTAGGGCCTGTCGGAGCAACCGGTGTTAATAATACATTTATGGTTACAGGAAGAATAACCGGATCAGACTGGCAGCCATGATCTGTCACCTCGATAACAGATACACTCCCGCCACCGGAAGTAGTTGACCAGTCAACCGTGATAGTATCAGTATTCTGTCCGCTTGTTATAGTTCCGAGCGTAACAATCCAGACATAAGTGGAATTGGGGTTCGGATTATTTATCCAATATTGAACACCCGTTACACCGGGGCAAACCGATACCGTTCCTGAAATGCTTGTAAGCGTTGCAGCCGGATTTACAATAATAGAAATGGTATCTGAATTAGTACACGTATTGCCGTCTGTACCTATTACTACATAAGTAGTATTAGCTGTCGGAGAAACCTGGATACTCGAGCCCGTCCCGATATTTCCCCCGCCTAAAATGCTCCAGGTGTAATTTGTGGCACCGGTTGCACTTAAGGTCAATGTATCTCCTGCACAGAGAGAGTCAAGCGGTGCAGAAGCTATCTGAACCGGGGGCAACTGATTTACAGTAATAGTAATCGTAGTAGTATTAGAACAGGAGAATCCATTAGTACCTGTCAATATATAAGTCGTAGTGGTAACCGGGCTTACAACAAAGACAGAGTCTGTGCTGATAGGGTTACCCGGTGCGGTAGAAAGCGCCCAGCTATAACTTGTTGCCCCGGTTGCGTTTAAGGCAGTTGAATCACCGATACAAATAGATAGCGGGTTGGCAAAAGCAGTAACCGTTGGCTGCGGGTTCACGGTAATAGTAACATCGTCAGTTGTAGTGCAGCCATCCAAACTGGTGGTGACAGTATATGTTAAAGTAATTGGAGTAGTACCCGTGTTACTGACAATTAATATTGGATCGGAGATTGTTGTACTGCTTAAACCGTTGGAAGGCGTCCAGCTGTAAGTATAACCCACTGTAGAAGTTGTTCCAAGTTGTATGGTATCTCCACCGCAGAGAGTGACATCCGGGCCTGCATTGGAAATTGGATTAGGTTTAACTATGATCATAACTGTATCCGCATCCGGACAACCGAACAGGTCCACCGAAACTATATAGTAAACCGTATCAGGAACTCCTGAAGTATTCGTAAGGGTCAGTGTGGGGTTGCTCACTGTAGTGCTGCTTAAACCGGTTGCAGGAATCCATGTATACACATAATTGGGTGTTGCTGTTGATCCGATTACCACACTGTTTCCGCTGCAAATCACAGTATCAGGGCCGGCAACTGCACTGGGGACAGGGCTGACAATTACCTGGACAGTATCACTTGTTGTACAACCATTTAAAGTTGTAGTTACTATATATATTAATGTGTCAGGATCGGTGCCTGTATTAGTGAGTGTCAGATCAGGGTCAGAAATAACGGTGCTGCTCAATCCTGTCGAAGGTGACCATGAATAAATGTATCCCGTTGTGGTTGCTGTTCCGAGCTGAACTGTTCCACCGGAACACAAAAATTGATCAGGCCCGGCATTTGAAACAGGGCTGGGGTTTACAATCACCATTACCGAATCAGTTGCAAGACATCCGAATAAATTAACGGTCACAGTATAATAAACAGTATCCGGCACACCGGAAGTATTAGTGAGCGTAACCGTAGGGTTACTGATAGTAGTGCTGCTTAAGCCACCAGCGGGAGTCCAATTATATGTATAGTTTGCCTGCGATGTTGATCCGATTACCACGCTGCTTCCGCTGCAATAAGATGTATCAGGACCTGCAGCAGCAGATGGACCGGGTGCAGAAATAATTTGCACAGTGTCGGTAGTAATACAACCATTTAAATTGGTTGTTACTATATAAACTAAGGTATCAGGCGTTGTTCCCGAATTCGTAACAATCAGAATTGGATCAGAAATGGTATCGCTGTTTAATCCCGTTGGTGGTGTCCATAAGTAAGTATATCCTACAGTGGTTGATGTTCCTAATTGAACCGTATCTGTTCCGCAAAGTAACTGATCGGGGCCTGCATTCGAAACCGGGCTTGGCCTTACAATGACCATAACTGAGTCCTGGTCAGTACAGGTTCCCGCTGTGGCAGTAAGAGTAAAGTACAGCGTATCATTTTGTCCTGAAGTATTTACATGGGTAACTATAGGATCGCTGATTGTATTGTTGTTCAGTCCTGCAGAAGGCACCCACAAATAAGAGTAACCGGTTACAGATGGCCCGCCTATGCTGACGGGATCTCCGCTGCAGAAAGAAGTATCGTTTCCAGCCACCGCAACAGGTAATACATTGACCGTGACATTAACTGTATCTATACTGGTGCATCCGTAAGAGTTCTGGGCAACGACAATATATTGCACTGTATAAGGCAAGCCGGTAGTATCTGTAAGTGTTACAGTGGGATCAGAAATCGTATCGCTGCTGAGCCCTGTCGGGGGAGTCCATGAATAAGTATTGCCTGCTACATTTGGAGTACCTATGGTAACGGTGTCCCCTGAACACAGGGCGACATCGGGACCGCCCGCAGGTGCAGGCCGCGGATTGACCGTAACGACAACGGTGTCCGAATTAGTGCAGCTCCCAAGAGTTGTAGTAACAATGTATGTTATAGTTATCGGTGTGCTGCCGGTATTATTTAATGTAACAACAGGATCAGAAATTGTTGTGCTGCTGAGTCCTGTGCCGGGTGTCCATAAATAGGTGTAACCGCCTGTAGAAGTTGTTCCCAGGGTAGCAGTATCACCTGAACAAAATGTAATATCGGGTCCTGCAACGGCAGAAGGATTGGGACTTATTACCACTTTTTGTGAAGTCGAATCTGACAGGCAACCGTTATGGTTTACTGCCGACACAGATAAGACCGAGGTTCCTGTTCCGTTGAAATTAACGAGAACACTGTCACCGGTATTAGATCCGATAATAGTTCCGTTATCAATTGTCCAGAAATAGGTGTAATCACCTGCCTGGTTTACGCTGTATATTATTCCGAAGCTGTTGCTGCTGCACAAGGTATCGGGCCCAATAATAAAAGGAGGCTTAATTGTATTCTGAACATTAATAGTGTAAACGATATTGGTAACTTTTGCAGGGCAGCCGTTATCTGTTGCCACCACTGTAAATTGATAAGGAATTGAACTCCCCTGATCGCAGGAAGTAATCCAGCAGAATTGTCCTGTTGCTGTTCCTGCTCCTGAACTGTCAATAAATGTTGCTGCAGGATTGGTTATAATAATATTGAAAATATCGCCAATGTGCGCGATAAATATACTGTCACCGTTAGGATCATCGAAGGTTGTATTGAAACATAACGTATCACCTTCTTCAATAGTAAAAGTAGTTTGTGATGTTCCGGTTGAAAGAACAGGTGCAGGGTTTACAGGGCAGGGAATTACGATGATCTGAATATCTCTTCGTGAAATTCCTATCAGCACACCATTACGGTATTCGGAAATTTCAACGGCTATTACATAAAAACCCTGGTTAGGTGAATAATACTGTGCCAGGCCGGTAGTGCTGTTCATACTGATGTAGCCCGTTGCCCCGAAAGGATCTGCAAGACTATAACCGGGAGCATAGGCAACCAACGGAACAGGATAAGGATAAACGACAGGAGGATTCGGATTAGGATTACCCCCGGTTGATATACCATTATAAGGAACCACGAAATTATATACAAGTGAATCGCCATCGGGATCAAATGCCTGGTTGAGGACAGATACTGTGTCAGTGTTACAAATAAACGGGACAGGATCTACAGCAAATGTGGGAGAGCTGTTGACGATGGATGGCGCAGGCGCAAAAGCAAAATATGCCTCGCCAGCATTTCCCGGATTATCAAGGTTGACGATATTGTTGTTGCGGCAGCAGCGATCGGAAATAAAATAATAACCAATGTTATTAGGTGGAACCGAAATAATGTCCTGGTAAATTCCTTCTTCCACACATACATTGGGAGCAAACGTGCAGCTATCGTTTGCATTGGGTGGTTCAACAGGCTGCTGAATTATTAAAGGAATAACAGTATTCAATACAAGCAGCTTATCGCCACCGGGGTTGGTAGTATCATTTTCGTACACACCCAGGTTCATATCAATGGGGAGCAACGAGGAACCGGAATCGCATAAACGAAACAGGTAAATGGTAATTTGATACCTGTAATTGCCTGTGGCGGAATCTAAGCCGAGATATGTATAATTAATACTGCCTCCCATGATGTGGGTGGCGTGGCTTACGGTGGAAAGGCTGAGAAAAAAAATGATTGCTGCAATGCAGAGGAGTACACGTTTATTCATGATGAAATGGTTTAAGACAAGAGACAGGTATCGGGTTAATTTTGTTTTAAATGGACTGTAAAAGTATAATTAAGTTTAATTAATGCAAATAAATTGAGATTTTTTTGGAGGGCATGGTAAACTCTCCTCTGATACCTGCTGTTTCACCTATATTTATTTTGGGACTTCTGAAACGCATGCATTCACCTGGTGGCTCCCTGTCTTGTCCTGAAATAGGTTTACAGTTTTAAAACTGTAAACCTATTTCAGGACGATACGGGAGAGATTTTAAAATGGAAGGGTTTACTTACAAGCCCCGCATAAATCCTCTTCCGGAGGGGAGGACTTGCCCGCGTGCGAAGACACTGAAACAATCATGAATTGAAATTATGTTCTTGTATGATTTCTACAGGGTGAACAAAGAAGAGGGTTTGAAATCACCCGGACAGGGCTGCGAAATGGCGCTGACCTGCCAGGTGAAATGCCTCAAACTAAGCCGCACTTAATCGAAATTCAATGCAATAATATTGGCAACATTGCCCACCCTTGCATCGTCAATCATCAGAACTCCTGAAGGGAGAGGGCTGGTCCACATGAGTAGATTGGCCACCCAGGGATTGATTTCCTCAGCATCATGAATGGGATACCCTGCATTGGATACACTGGTGTAGTTAATGATCCAGTCAGCATCTGTTCCTGGAAACATTTTATTGTAAAGTGTTGGCTTTACATAGTTATCAAACTTGTCAGAGTTACCCACATTATCATAATGGTCCTGTACATAAACCTTGGGAGGGGTGTCAAAAGGGTTAAGCGAGGCATTGCTTCCAACGGTATCGTCCCGCCAGTCAATTTCATGCTCCTTAAACGGATAGTTCGGATCGGTATGCGGCTCCGGTGTATATAACCGTGCAAAGAAGAAAATTTTCCCTTTGGCTCCCGTCAGGGTGGGAATAGAGGAAGGCATGTAAACATGGTTGAAAACAGCTGTACAGTTTGCTATCAGGTAATCATATAAACGTGATGAAAACGAGTTTGGCTTTTCGGGGGTGATTTGAAGGAAAAAGAATTCATCCGGGTGATTTGCGAGATGAGCAAGAACCGCATCTACCACATACTTCAGCGAAATTCCCGAAGAACTGGTATTATGATAAATGTCCCAATTCTGCGCCACCCTGAGATCAAAATAGCGTATTCCCATTGCCACCTGTTCCGGTATGGTGTGGAATTGGGTCTGATACCATTGCGTGTTTTTTTCCGTTCCGGAATCATGGCCGCCCGGTATGAACAACCGGTCAATTGTAAGCGTGCTCCTGTTAGTAGCGCTCAATTTTGTAATCCAATCGCGTCCGCTCATATGATCCATCTTCACAAATTTCCAGAGAATCCTGAACGACTCTGAAGGTATGGTGTTGTAATCACTCACCTGATCCTTGGTGGGCGGGGTAATATCCCAAACCTGTATGTCGGTGTTCTGACCAAGATTACCATTTCCACACTCCACATATTTTTCATCATATCTCAGGGTATAATACTCACCCAGTTTTTTTACACTGAAGTGTATACCTTCTTTAAACTTTGTTAAAACTAATTTTCCATTGTCAACAGTAACGCCATACCAGTATTTGTCGGGGGCACTCATTTTTACATACTTAAGGCGATATAAACCTATTAGCGGGCCTCCTACTGAAAGCAAATGAAAACCCCACGTGGGATTTGAATGGCCGCTGATAGCATCCGTCTGGTATGGTTGAAGAGTAACCTTACCGGAAGATTCCCTGCCGCCTATCCAGCAGCATTTTTCCCCATCTCCATTTTGTTCATATTGGGAGGGAAAGATTTGAAAGTCAATCATTGCTAAATTGCTCATAATAAATTTTAATTATTGTTATTCATCAGTTCGTTTTTTAAAGTGGGTTCTGCTCCACTGTTTATTTTCTTTTATCATGCCGGGTGGTCAGCCCTTCAGTTGACCGGTCAATTCGTTTTACCACTGTTATAGCAGTGTTGAATGAATGTATTTAATGCCGGTATATAAAGCAGAACACGAACCTGCACTAAGAAGATTTAAAGCATGTGATAATATACTCATAGGGTGGACAGAATTGAAATAATAAAATAACGCGCTGTGATCACAGTCCTGTCGAATCAGAAAGTCTGCGCGGGGACGCAGAGATCTGACTGCGTAAAGATAATAATGGATCTGTAATTTGCAAGACACCAGACAGGGAATTTTATCTCACCTGCAGGATGAAAGGAAAAATTATATTTTGCTGTGAGCTGCGCTTGCCTGCCGGTTGCAGGTTTCCGTAATATTTCAGGGAAACTTTTTTTATACTTTTATTTATTTATATTTGAGATAAATTACCTGCCCATGAAAAAAATATCCATTCTTATTTCACTATTATTTATTTTTTTAAAAAGCTATAGCCAGTATTATGACACCAGCTATTTTGCCGCTTATGAACCAAATGGAAACCATCATTCCAGTCTCTCGCTGATAAATTTTGATAATGATAAATACGGTAACCGCTTCTGTTTAAATTCTCACCGTTGCTGTTTAACGGGCTACACCGACTACTACATTACGTGGTCTGGTCCTTCGGGCCAGGGTTCATTTGGTTTACCATTTGCCTATACAAATCCGCAGATGCAGATGTGCGGAGATGCGCTGGGGCACCTTTTTGCATTGGGTACTTATGATGGGACATTAAATATTTACGGAACATCATTGTACCTCAATGCCGGTGAAAAAGCATTGATTAAAACCGGTAATCCGGGATATGCATTCGCTACTCATGCCAACAACATTTCAGTAAATGATTCAGGTTATTGCTTTGCTATGTCAAGCGACAGCATAAAACTTTATTCTCCTTCCGGACTACTCCTGTGGACACGATCGGGCAGCGGGAATCAAATTTATGCGAACAATAATTTAAGCTATATAGTGGGCGATTTTACCGGAATCAAAAAATACCACCCTAACGGGACTGTCGCCTGGCAATCCGCTCTTGCGGGAAATTTTAGAGTAACACCTAATCATCGGGTTATTGTGAAACAAGGAGGCACCGTGTATGAGCTCAATGCAGGGGATGGTCAAACTATATCCATCCATGCCGGGGCCACCCAGGGTTCTTTATTTGACAATGAAGGAAACGGGTATAGCTACAGCGACAGCACACTGACTAAATACGATTCCACGGGAGTAGTATGGCAAACCCACCTGAGAGGAAGTGAATTTGCGCATGTGGAACTGGATATGCACAACAATATTTATTTTGCCAATAATTACACTTCATCTAAAGATATTCAGGGCTGGCCCTACCGTGTCCCTGTTCAGTTATTTGTGCCACCCGCTTTATTCCAGGATCCGTATCCTCTTAATGATTACCAGACGCCTTATTTCGCTGTTTATGTGGGAAAAATAAACCAGCAAAATAATATTAGCCCCAAAATCACTACGAGTGAAATAAAAGCGTTGTGCAAAGAATCCACCACTCCTGTTCCGTTCACGGTAAATAAATTCCATGTCGGTTATGCAAAAGGATTCAGGGCAGAATTATCAGACACTGCCGGCAGCTTTAATGACCCGCTTGTAATCGGTACGGGTTTCCGATCCCCGATTACAGCGAACACGCCCTTTTTTAATATATCGGGAAACAAGTATAAAATAAGAGTTGTTGCAAATACCCCGGAAGTGATCGGTAAGCCGGCTAAGGTTACACAGCTTATATACCCGCCCAAAGCAGAAATTATTCTGGCGCATGAATTTCCTGCCTACGGCTACCATGTTGCATGTGCCCCGTCTACGTTATACGCACTGCCATCCGGTAATTATACCTATCAATGGTTACGGAAGCTGTACGGAGAGACAGGATACTCCCCTTATTACGGGAATAACGACAGTATTACGCTAAGCAGCGGCTCGGGCGATGGGTATAAAGTGATTGTCACAGATACATCCACCGGGTGCTCAGGTGCTGCTTACAGAACCAATTTCTACATCTATAGTTCGAACGGAGGAATTGTCAATCCGGATTTTTACCTGCCTAATAAAGCCTGCTCAAATGACGGCCCGATAGAGCTTTCATCGGATTATGGCGGAACATTCAGCGGAGATTATGTGTGGGACAATAAATTTTATCCTGATTCCGCGGCACCCGGACTATATGGTATCCATTGGCAGATAAGTGATCCGCCCTCCTGTTTTGCCTTCAGTGATACAACAAAATATATTAAGGTCGACACCTGCACTAAGGCCATCAGCAATGTGCATATTTCTCCTTTTAAAGAGGGTTATTGCAGCGGGGATACTATAACGGTAAGTTTTGATTTTGATTCCACCCTGTTCAACCCCGGCAATAAATTTAAAGCGCAATTGAGCAAATTTAATTCATATAACTACTACTACCCCCAATATATCATCGGGGTTAGTACCGGTTCACCGGTTACATGTGTGATACCGGCAGAAATATATAATGATGATGAACCTTACCGGATCAGGGTTTTTTCCACAGATCCCCTGCTGCCGGGCGCTTTCAATATTGAAGGGAATTTAGAAATGGGAAAACCTTCAGATTTCAGCATTACTGTTGACGGAAACATTACCAATTGCGCAGGAGAAAATGCAGTCATCCAACTTTCACAATTCTCCTGGTCGTTACCTGTTTACTCCTGGCATTTTAATAACCAAACGAAGACTGATTCCATTCTCCTTGCTACTGACAGCTATTCAGGCGCCACGGTGAGCTACGGTTCCTCGCTGCTGGCCACGCAAAGCGGAAATTATTCAGTGGAAATAACGGATGAATACGGATGTCATTCTTTTTCGGACACCGTGCATATCGGCAATTCATTGACCGTACCGGATGGCACTGTATCTCCTGCCTCAGCTTCTTTTTGCCAGGGCGACTCCGCCCTGATAACGCTGACAACCGACAGCATTAACCTGGTAGAATGGTCTGACTATTCTTCTGTTATTTCTCCGCCTGATCCCTACAATTTTTACCTGAGTTCACCGGGAGGTTATTCTGTAAAACTTACTAACCCCCTGTCGGGTTGTTTTGTTAAAAAACAAAATGTGACAGGAATCACCGTTAAACAACTTCCTTACACGGCTATTACTCCTGCAGGCCCTACTACGATTTGTGCAGGGGAACACGTTACACTCAGCACACAAAACCATCCTGATTTTACTTATAAATGGCTGAAGAATAACATTGCTATTGCCGGAGCCACTTCTTATACATACAACGCGTCTTCCACGGGAACGTACAGGGTAAGAATCATTTATAATACAACGGGCTGCATTGACACAACCCCCAATGGCAGTGTTGTCACTGTAAATCCCCTGCCGGCAGCTACCATAACCGCACAGGGTCCTGTTCTTTTTTGCGCAGGCGACAGCGTGGACCTGAGCGCTAATACAGGGACCGGTTATACCTATAAATGGAAAAAAGGCGGGAACTATATAAGCGGGGCCACCGCTGCAGATTATATTGCAAAAACCGGGGGCAATTATAAAGTGGAAGTAACAGATAACAATGGCTGTTCACAAACTTCAGGCGGGGTTACGGTAACCATAAACTGCAGGGAAAGCACAGGAGAGAATGAACTCAATACATTTAATGCGACCGTTTTCCCTAACCCTTCGGATGCAGCCTTTAATTTTGATTTTACGCGGGCTGCTTCGGATGTTATTTCAATTGAAATTTCGGATATTACAGGCAGGTCCGTTTTTAAGGTTTTGGTGAGCGGTGCCGGGTATGTCCTTAAAAAAGAGCAGTTGTGCGCAGGCGTCTATTCGGCAGTAATCAGTGATGGAAATAAGCAGGAAGTTATAAAGCTGGTGAAGACGGACTGAAGATGGAGGAGTGTTGAACAACAAAATTAAAATTTATAATTCAGCTCTGCAATAAAAAATATGGAGAAGCCTGAGTACATTCCATCATATGAAAACTCCCGAAATATTAATGGCTCATTTGTTTTTTTAAATAAATCATATTTTGTTTTTGCATAACCAGGATTGATTTGTGCTGACAGCGAAAAATGTTTGCAGATAATAAATTCGAAACCTGAAATTAAACCTGCACCCAGATATGTTCCATAGGTATTATATTTTTCATGGTTACTTTCCATGTATAAAAAAATAAATTCGGCACCATAAAAGATTAACCACTTCTTATTCTTAAAAACACAGGCGTTCCTGGTAAGACCCAGCTCCCCTCCTGCATCGGAACTGCTGATAGTTGTTTTACCTGAATAATATTTGCAGTTGAATTTACCAAGTAATTTTGTTTTCTTAATAGTCCGTTTATAAGCTATGGAATAGAGGTCAGATGGTAAATAATCATGACCATTATTATTTATCCCTAAACTAATTTCATTTTTAAGAACAGGATGGTCAGTTTGCGAAAAACACTCCGCACAAAATAAACTTAATAAACATAAGATGTAAAAACATTTCAGCATTTTATGATTTTTAAAGAAAACGGAATAAACATTAAAATATTTCTTCCCGCTTCTTCAAAAGAAACTCAGAAATAAAACGCGAAAAAACATATCCGATAACAATTAGTTTACGAACAAATGCACCAAAACAATTCTTTTACTTCCAAATATTTTTTTTCTCAAAAATTCATTTATCTTTGTCACACCTTATGTTATAATCTAATTTCTATCTTAATTAAAATACTATACTATACCAAGTAATCTCAGCCTTGCAATACCATTTATGCAATTTAGTGTTTAAGTAAAATTCCCCGGTTTAATACGTGAACGGGGGCATTAATTTACCGGCTTTAAGATAGTAACTTCAGTAACGTTGATTTTCTGTTATAAACTTTATATACTATGTTTAAAAAGAAACAACTTAAATTATCTGCGCTCACTAAAGCTTCGCTGGCGCTGCCTGTATTTTTTATAGTAATCCATTTCAGCCAATCGGGTTGCGGAGGCGGGGGAACCACAGAGACAGACAAGGATTCAACTGCTGCAATTGCAGAAACTATTGAGGCTGCTAATCCGGGTAAGCCAACACTATCCGGAAATGTGCCGACTGAGGTTTACCTTCCGAACCCTGACACTAACAACGTAAACAATCGCCCGGCATTTGACAGGTTCAGCTGGCAGACTTTTATTGCACTGTGCTGGCCGGTGGATACCAACCAACGCGGTGTTCCTCTTAATCCAAATGACCCCAGGACATTTTTAAATATGTCCAACTCAACCCCTGTTGTATGGACGAGCTATAAAAACCAATGGGATCTTTTCGGACAGGGCAACAAGACTCCTACTCCATGGAATTCATGGTATGATTCAATAAACATTTGCAATATCAATCAAAAAATCAATCACGTTTTCGGAACGGCAAAAAGCAAGATGCTGCCGGGCGAGGGTAATGAATCTTTTTCAGTTCCGTTAATTGACCAGAATAAAAACTATGCGCTTTTTGAAATCAGGTATAATCAAGTTCAATATAATTTTATACTTAACAATGGTTTGTACCTGAATAAAAAATTCCAGGATTATAAAAAAAGTCATAACGGAGCAGTAACCATGCCGGTAAGCACTGCCACCACACAAGGCGCCATCCTTGTAAAGGCAGCGTGGAAACTGCTTACTTCAAAGGACGACCCCTCGAGGTACTATGTAATAAATGAGCTGGTTTACGACCCGGTTTCACAACAATGTCATAAGCAACTGATGGGTTTAGTGGGCCTTCATATAGCTCAGAAAGTAGACACGTTCCCGCAATGGGTCTGGTCATCATTTGAACAGATTGACAATGTACCGGATCCGGCATATCCAAAGCGTCCCTATTCCTTTAATAACGGAACATCAAACCCGGCAACTCAAAATGGTTATGCCAATCAGCCAATTGGTCCCGGAGTACTCCCTCCTGACAGCCCGCGAGTACCGGTTCAAGTGACCAGGCTCAATGAGATTCCAACCACCCCGGCAGGAAGCAGCACGGTGAACCTTAATAAACAATACCAGGCTTTAGCCGGAAATACCTGGATGAAATATTACCAGTTAGTAATTACGCAATGGCCAACCAACCCCAGTCAATTTAAACAATACACTCAAAATGGAATTTATCCCCGTGATTGCGGATCTCCATTCCCGGTGTACAACAGTGTCAACACTACAATGGAAACTTACTACCAGAGCCAGGCTACGGCAAAAGCAGTGGGAGGAAATTCCTGCATGAGCTGCCATTATACGGCACCGGATACTGATTTCAGCTGGTCTCTGCAATTACGTTCACATCCATAATATATATATAAGGGACTTATTCTTTTGACAGGCAATTTCCAATTCAATAAACAATTTAAAAAAATTTAACTGTAATTTATATGCCAGATGCATCAACAACACCGAAAAATTGGTTTATGTACCACGGAGGATATGCCCATGGAGGCAATGCCGGCAGCGGGAGCCAATTAAACAGCGGAACGGTCAGCTCCGCCAAATTTAAATTACTAAGCAGCATTCAAACAAATGGACCTATCCTATCGGTACCGGCTATAGTAGATGGAGAGATTTATGTGGGTTTGGCCAATAGCCATGATGCTCCCGGATCGAACGGAGGGACCATTCAGAAGTATAATATTTTAAACGGTAGAAAATCAAGATATGAATTTAAATGGTCCATTGATGTACATGACCGCGATTCACATGGATTCACAGGCATGGGCTGCACACCGACTGTAATTAACAACTATGTTTATTTTATCGGGTTTAATGCAAAACTATATTGTCTGAAGAAAGACGACCTGTCCTTAGTTTGGGTTACAGATTTAAGATACCGTGACCCAGGCCATAATCAACCCATCACAAATATTTACGGGAAGGACATTGATGGAGGCACTCCACCCGCAGCAGGCTGGTCAAGCCCTTTAGTGGTAAACTTAAATATAAATGGTGTTTCTACACCAAGAGTTTTTGTCGGGGTCGGAGAAGGTGAAAACCCTAACCTGTATAGCTTTATTTTTTGCCTTGATGGAAATACCGGTAATGTTGTCTGGATCTACTGCACCTGCCAGTACGTTGCAGGGCAGCCAAATCCTGTAAACCAATTACCTGTTAAGTGTTTGATAGGGACTGTGGTGCCCAAAATGTACTCTGTTTTCAACGGCACTCCTGTTACCCAGGGTTGCTCGGTCTGGTCTGCTATAGCTTATGATGAGACCACAGGGCTTATATATGCATCAACCGGGCAACCTGCATCTCCAAATTCTTATCCTGATGTACCCTATTATCCCGGTTCGCCAAACACGAGTATTGATAAGGGGCTGCCTTCCGTTGGATGGTCTTCGGGTATTCTTGCACTTAATGCAGCAAGTGGTAAATTTTTCGCTTTTACTCAAATGCCGGCCTCAACAGTATATCGTCCCACAGACCTGGATGTTGACATTGGCGGTGGTTGTACAATTTTTAATATTCCTTTTAATGGATTTTTAAGAAAGGTCGTAGGTGTTGGCTGTAAGAATGGAGGATTTATGATGTGTGATGCAAAAACACTTGAACTAATCGGAAGTGTTTCCATGCTGCCGAAGATGAACGATGGCTCGCAAATACCAGCAATTGATCCGCATCCTCCGGCTAATTTGCAAAATACTATTTTTCCCCAACTTACAAATGAGATTTCTAATAATAATTGGGGCGAAAATTATTATGGTACATTCAATACTGCGGCATTTGATCCTAAAACAGGTTTTATTTTTGTCGGGATCGGGGGACCCAACTATCACAACCAGGCCCCGGGTATAGACTATAATACCACTCCTTTTATGAAAGCTATGAAATGGAATGCAGCAAATAAAAAATTTGTGGATGCATGGCCAATGGATAATTCAAACCCTCCGCGATATAAAAATGTGGGCGCCTCTATGTATACTACTGCCGGTGAAAGCGGGTTGAGCTCACCTGCTATAGTGAACGATGTGGTGTTTGCAACCACCACAGGAGTTAGTATTTATGCATTTAAAGTTTCAGACGGCAGTTTACTCTGGTCAGATGTGATGGGTAATCCAACCCTGGGTTTTAACGGGGGTTACGGATATTGTATAGGCGCGGCTATATGGGGTAATTATGTGGTTGCGGGCTCACTGATACAAGGTTTGAACGGAGGGTTGTTAAATATTTATGGATTGGGAAGTTAATTTGTATTGATGAATGATAAACACAGTTAATCTAAACAATTGCAGTCAATGGTAGCGGTCTTTATTCTTGGTCTCCTGGGAGGTATAGATAATTTGCAGATAGCATCTGCTGCCGGGTTACTGGGCTTGCATCCTAAACGCAGATGGATACTGATAATTTCACTTATATTTTGTGATGTCGCTATGAGCCTGGCAGGTTTATTAATCGGAATCAAAATTAATATCCTGTTCGAAAATATTGTTCAATGGCTCGGACCGGCATTTATACTGGCATTAGGCATTTATACTTTGACAAGGGAATTACTTGAAAAAGAAAATCACCATATCATAAACAAAAACTGGGTTTTGATTTTTTTACCGCTCATAATGAGTATTGATAATCTGTTAGCCGGTATTGGTCTTGGAACCACCGGTTATCCGGTTATTTCGACTTTCATTATAATGGGGATTTGTTCAGGGGTGATGTGCATGCTGGGTTTGCTCCTGGGTGAAAAAGTGCGAAGCCTGTTACCCGGAAAAGTTGAAATAATAAGCGGTGTTTACCTGATAGGGCTTGCGGTTTTTTTAGTGATTAAAAAATAAAAGATGTTGTATAACGATATAAGTATCGGGGTGAGCAAGCAATTAGTTGCAGAAGAACTTTCATTTCCAACCAGTATATGTTTTGATCCTGATTGCAATGCTTATGTAGCCGAATCAGGACTGCCATGGGATGGCGCTGAAGGTGGCGGTAAGGTATTCAGGATTCTGCCCGGAGGAAAAAAGCAATTATTGGCGCAGGGGCTCCGATACCCGCTGAATGGTTTATGCTGGCATGAAGGATCATTAATTGTTTCTGAAGGCGGTTACCCGGGCCGGATAAGCAGGCTTACTATAGACGGAAAAATAAGCACTGTGCTCGATGGATTGCCGGGCATGGGAAATTATCATACGAATATGGTCGCAACGGGGCCTGATGGAAAATTTTATTTCAGCCAGGGAGCACTTACTAACATGGGAGTAATCGGGCTGGACGCATATGAATTAGGCTGGCTTGGCAAATTGCCGCATAATTTTGATTTGCCGGGATACGCTATAACGTTAAAGGGGCAAACTTTTGAAACGATCAATCCGTTGCAGGATAAAAATAATGAAAGAGCCATTACAGGTGCATTTTCTGAATTTAATAAATCACATAAACCGGGAACAAGGCTGGAGCCTGAGTTACCCTGCACTGCATCCGTCATGCGTTGTAATCCTGACGGCACCAATCTCGAGCTGGTTGCATGGGGAGTACGCAACGCTTACGGGCTTGGTTTCCTGCCTGACGGACGATTGATTGCAACAGACCAGGGTTCAGACGACAGGGGCAGCCGCCCGATTGGCAACGTACCGGAAATGATGTTTGAAATAAAACAGGGAGCCTGGTATGGATGGCCCGATTTTATAGGCGGCATTCCTGTAACTGATCCGCGTTTTACTCCGTCACGGGGGCCACAACCTGATTTTATTTTGAGCAATCATCACGAACTGCCTCCACCGGAAAAACCTTTGATAGCATTACCTGTAAATAGCGCAGCAACAAAATTTGATATATTACCGGCATCACATCACCATTTCCCGGGCCAGGTAATAATTGCTTTGTTCGGAGATGAAAAACCCATGACAGCGCCACCCGGTTATAAAGCTGGCCGGAATATCCTGAGGATAGACCCGGCAAACTGGTCGCAGCACCTGTTACCCGACCTGCAGCTTAGCCGGCCCATAGATGTAAAATATAATGCGGCTGATGATTCGATATGGATAGTGGATTTTGGCGAATTTGAAATGACGCAGACCGGGATAGATGCTAAAAGAGAAAGCGGCAAAGTATGGAAAGTTAAATCAGCAGACCTGTTTACTATTTAATAACGGTATAAATTTATTTCACAAAATTAATTTTATATATATGGCATCAGCACCGGTTACTTTTACCAACGACATTGGCCCGTTGTTCTCCAAATGGGCATCCCAGATGAAATGGCGGCTTGACCTCGCCAGCTATGAGGACGTTAAAATGAATGCAGAAATTATTCTTTCGCAGATCGAGAGCGGAAATATGCCTCCGCCAAATATTGCAACACTTACTCCGGCAGAAATTAATTTATTCAAACAATGGATGCAGGACGGATATCCCAAATAACTTTATAATCATTAATAAAAAAAATTATGGTCTCACCCGAACAATTAATTGAAGGTACATGGGCTCTTGTTGAAGCCTGGGATATCGGGGACATTCCATCTGAACCTACAAAAAAAACTTATCCCTGGGGCAACCCTCCTTTGGGTTACTGGGTTTTTGATAAGAGCAGGCATTTCAGCCTGATGATTTCTCAAAACCCGGCCCTGCCCATTCCACCCGACCCTTTTACTTCCCCACCCGCTGCACAACCCGGCTGGTTAAATCCTAACGCTCCCTGGAAGGTTCCTTATGAATTGCTGATAGATACTTTTGCGACAGCACAACCCTATGCCTATTTCGGAACCTACACAGTAGAAAGCAATAAAACGCAACCCGGTAACTATACTATGCTGCTGACTGTTTTATCTGATGTAATGAGGGCCTATACGAATACTGTTCAAAGCCGTCCCTTTACTTTAGAAGGAACAGATATTATAAATGTCGGAGTGCCGGGGCAATATTTGCGTAAATTAAAAAGGCTGACTTAATAAAACCATGTGTGAGGACTGCCACACGATGGCAAAAGAAGCAGTCTTCATGTACCTGCGCTGCTGATTCATGCAGTTGCACAACTTGTTAAAGGACATGTCCTATGGATTAAAGCTGTTGCGTTGGCCGTTAGTGTATCTGCACCGGGGATTTAAGTAGTTGCGCTGCGGGTTCATGTACCTGCACTGCTGATTCATGCAATTGCTCTGCCTGTTAAAGGACCTGTTCTATGGATTAAAGTACCTGCGCTGCCGGTTAAAGTACATGCGCTATGAATTAAAGCTGTTGCGCTGCCGGTTAAAGTAAATGACTAACGGTTAAGAATATACGATAAAATTATGTAAGGTTTTGTGAAAAGCGTGCTGATTTTAAGGGGTGTGACAGGGATGGATTTTTTGGAAAAGATTGAAGCTGAAAGAAAAGCGAGAGAATAAGATGGAGAGAAAGCCGGATCTGGTGAAGTAAGGTTTTTTGAAAAGTTAAAGCTTTGAAAAAAGGGGAAAGGATGATGGAGAGTTTGGGCAAGATTTGAGCCAGAGATTTGCATTGAATTTTGGTTTGTAGTGATATAAACCGGGGCGAAAACACCAACGAGGCAGAATGTTACTGTTATGAAGATGGTTTACTGTTTTGGTATTTTTCATATTTTTTAGTTTATTTGTATTTCTAATCTATTACCTCTATGAATTTTAGTATAAAACTTTATTCCATTAAGTGCCTTTGCATTTCAATTTGTGTATGCGGGATTTCTTATGCTCAGCAGGATGCATCAATAACCGTTAAGGGGAGTAATGACAGCGTGACTGCCATACAGGAGAAAACTGATACGTCATCACAAAAACAAAATATCAGTGTTGAAGGTGATTCAAATAAAATATATCAACATCAAAAGTCTGACGCAAAAACTGACACATTACCTGAACCTGAAAAACCCGGATTATTTAAACGGCTTATTGAAAACAGCAACAGCCTTGTGGCTCTATTAACAGCGGTTGCCGCAATGATTGCAGCATGGCAGGGAATATTATTTTTAAAAAAAAGAAAGAAAAAATGAAACGCATCCTGGTATTATTCCTGCTCCTATCATTAACCGGGTATGGACAGGAGCTCAAGCCCATAAAAAACAACGATCAAAATGCTCATGTTGATGTAGATGGCAACAACAATATTGTGAAGGTAATACAGGCAGGTGTTGTTAATGAATACAATCTTGCTGATGAAAAGAGCACTGAAAAGTTTATGAGCTATTTGCAAACCCTGCCCGGTATAAAACAAAAACTGGATAAAATTTTGAAGAACACTGATAATTCTTACCGATTGGATAGTATAAATAACGCATTGCTGTTACAATTTGTGCAGCGATCTCAAAAGGAAAGCATATTGGATACAGCAGCTTTAGAAAAAACTATAAACGATTATGAAGCAGAAAACAAAAAGCTGCGGGAGGAAAATGAGCGATTGAGAAAGGAAACAACTGAAGCGGATTTTGCCAAAGTGCTGGAAGAAGCAAATAAAAAATTAGAAAATTATGATAATGAAGGATACCAAAAGATACTACAACAATATAAAACCGAAAAAAAGGACAGGTTAAAAAAAATGCAGCATGAAATTGCAAATGCAGCTTACCTGCAGGCAGAAAACAACAGGATAAATTTTAAATATAATGATGCTTTAAAGCAGATCAATGAAGCACTTGAGCAGGAAAGCAACAATACGGATTACCTTTTCAGTAAAGCTTCCATCCTTTATCGTTTGGCTCAGTATGACCCAAGCCTGGCGATACAATTAAAAATAACTGAGCTTACAGATGATTCACTTCTTAAATCAAATTGTTACAACAACATCGGTTTAGTTTACAATAACAAAGGGGAATACGATAAGGCCATCAGCTATTATGAAAAAGCGCTGGCCATTGATAAAAAATTCCATGGAGAGGAATATCTAAGTATCGCTGCTTTTTACAATAACATCGGCTTAGCCTACGATAACAAAGGAGAATATAATAAGGCTATCGGCTATTATGAAAAAGCAATGGCCATTGATAAAAAATTTAAAGGGGAGGAACATCCAAGTATTGCTATCCGTTACAACAACATCGGTTCAGCTTACCATAGCAAAGGAGAATACGATAAGGCCATCAGCTATTATGAAAAAGCACTGGCTATTGAAAAAAAATTTAACGGGGATGAACATCCAGTTGTTGCTATTTATTACAACAATATTGGCTTGGCTTACAAAAACAAAGGGGAATACGATAAGGCCATCAGCTATTACGAAAAAGCGCTCGCCCTTGATAAAAAATTTTACGGAGAAGAACACCCGGATATTGCTATTGATTACAACAACATCGGTAACGTTTGCAATAATAAAGGGGAATACGATAAAGCCATCAGCTATTACGAAAAAGCGCTGGCTATTGATAAAAAATTTAACGCGGGAGAACATCCGAATATTGCAATTTATTACAACAACATTGGTTTAGCTTATAAAAACAAAGAGGAATACGATAAGGCCATTGGCTATTTCGAAAAAGCGCTGGCTATTGATAAAAAATTTAACGGGGAGGAACATCCAAATATTGCTACACGTTACAGCAACATCGGTTCAGCTTACCATAGCAAAGGAGAATACGATAAGGCCATCAGCTATTATGAAAAAGCGCTGGCAATTGATAAAAAATTTAACGGAGAGGAGCACCCGGATATTGCTATTGATTACAGCAACATCGGTTCAGCTTACCATAGCAAAGGAGAATACGATAAGGCCATCAGCTATTATGAAAAAGCGCTGACCATTGGTAAAAAATTTAACGGGGAAGAACATCCGAATATTGCTATTGATTACAGCAACATCGGTTCAGCTTACGATAGCAAGGGTGAATACGATAAGGCCATCAGCTATTATGAAAAAGCGCTGGCCATTGATAAAAAATTTAACGGGGAAGAACATCCGAATATTGCTATTGATTACAGCAACATCGGTTCAGCTTACATTAGCAAAGGTGAATACGATAAGGCCATCAGTTATTTCGAAAAAGCTCTGGCCATTGATAAAAAATTTAACGGGGAGGAACATCCAAGTATTGCAACTTGTTACAACAACATCGGTTCAGCTTACATTAGCAAAGGTGAATACGATAAGGCCATCAGTTATTTCGAAAAAGCTCTGACCATTGGTAAAAAATTTAACGGGGGGGAACATCCAAGTATTGCTATTCGTTACAATAACATCGGTTTAGCTTACTATAGGAAAGGAGAATACGATAAGGCCATCAGCTATTTCGAAAAAGCGCTGACCATTGATAAAAAATTTAATGGAGAGGAACATTTGAGAACTGGAGATGATAATAGAAATTTAAGTAATACGTACAGGTCCTTAAAGAAATACAAGAATGCTTTGGAATATCAAACGGCAGTTATCCGGATATCTGAATATATTAAAGCGGATAAATCAACCCTTGCGGATGACTATAATATGGCGGGCCTTTTAAATTATTTTCTTAAAGATTATAATAAGGCCATAACTTTCTATAATAAAGCTTTTGCCCTTGATTCCATGCAGGTGTCCGAAAGCTACTTTAATAATATGGGAACTGCATTGGTTAAACTTTTAAAATTGGAGGAGGCAAAAATATATTTAGAGAAATTTGAAAAGCAAAACCTTGACCCCGGGCGGATCAAACGCAACTGGGCTATGTACTTTGCTTTATCGGGGGATAAAGAGAAAGCCATTGCCAATTTACAGGAAGCCGTTAGTCTTGGCTACAAAGACCTGGACTGGATCACTACAGATGACAGCATAGAATCTTTGCGGCAGGATGAAAGGTATATAGAGATTGTCAGGAAATTGAAAGGGGATTAGATTCCAACTGATTTTTTCTTTCACCTTCATAGCCTCCTTGGCAAGTCTGTCGGGTACGCTCGTGTAAAAGGGACTTCCCGATAAAGCGGGACAAGTTGTGCCAACGAATCTGTTTGAGAGAATATATCATCCCTACGGGATTTTGAGGTTAATGTGTATTTGTCTTTTACCAATATACAATCCCTACGGGATTAAAGAGGTTGATATTTTGGTTTGGTTTTCTATAAACCTTGAATCCTTCCGGGATTTATTTTGTGAATAAAAATCACCCTCTGCAAGTCTGTCATGGAAGCCCGAGCGAAGGGGACTTCCCGATAAAGCGGGACAAGTTGTGCCATCGAATCTGTTTGAGAAAATATATCATCCCTACGGGATTTTGAGGTTGATGTGTATTTATCTTTTACCAATATACAATCCCTACGGGATTAAAGAGGTTGATATTTTGGTTTGGTTTTCTATAAAAATTGAATCCTTCCGGGATTTATTTTGTGAATAAAAATCCCCGAAGGGGTTTGAAATCCCTTCGGAGATAAAACCATTTTATATTATATGGTATCATCTACTATATAAAGCAGTTTCACTGCGGCTAATTTTTTACGGATGTTTTTGCGGTGTGTGCTAATGGTTGAGAGCGATACATGGAGCGTACCTGCAATTGATTTTTCCTGAGCTTTCTTTATAAGGAAGGGAAGAATTTCTTCCTCACGTTTTGTCAGCCCCGCTTTGGCAGCAACTGAACCTTCAGCCGGTGGAAGCTCCGCTTTTTCATTTATGAGTAAGCAGGTAACAGAGGCGCAATGAAATCTTTTGTTTTGCATAACGTCTCTTATTGCCTGTCGGTACTCATGCTCCTGCGCGGTTTTATGCATGCAGCCGGCCACTCCTGATGAGAAAAGCGAGCGGATGTATTCTTTATCATCACTCATGGTAAGGACAATGACTTTTAAGCACGGGTAAACGCGGATAATGGTTTTGCGTGCGTGTTCATCCAAACCTGCTATCGCGTCATCCATAAAAAGAATGTTGCATGTCATTTCGCGAAGGTGTTCTGTGACTTCGCCCAGGGACCCGGCCATTTGAATATGACCCTTACCACAGCAGTGATAGATGATATGCTTAATGCCTGTATTTAAAGCAGGATAAGGACCAGCGATAATAATATTTAAATCATGGGATGATTCGCTCATAGGGAGAACAGAATAGAAATAATAAAATAACGCGCTGTATTCACAGCCCTGTCAAACCAAAAAGACTGCATGGGGCCGCAGTAATTTGACAGGGTAAAGATAGTTATACAAATGGAATTTGCAAGCAGGGAAACAGGGGATTTTATCTCACCCGCAGGGGGGAGAAAAAATAATATTTCACTTTGAGCTATTAAAGGAAACTGTTATATATAATTTTTACAAAGGGTGATTCAGTAACGAAGTGAAAACCCGTTGCGTTTCAATAAAAATTAAAAATTCTCCCGGCAATAGTGCCAGCAAAACTTAAAAAAAAATAAAAGGAGGAACCAAATTATGAACAAACACGAGACTGCAATCATGAACCAATTTGACGAAACTGAACTCCAGTTAGGCAAATTTATCCTGGCGTGGGAAAATTCTGTTCCCTTCACGTTAATCGTGGATACGTGGCGCCCGGTGGTAGTTAACCTGAAAGCGAATGCGCTGATCCAGCAAATTAACATTCGCGGCTTACGCGAATTTAAGCTGGCTTTGCAGCAGAGCATGGCTGATAAGGCTTTTAAGGTGCGTAACGCCATGCAGACCTGGGCAATGGCGCAGGACCAGCAAGATTTTCCGCTTTATAATAAGGTGAATATACAGGAGAGCCAACTGATCCGCGGAAATGAGCAGGGCTGTGTGCAGCGGGCGCGTATCATTGAGCAAACCGCCCGCGGTATGATCAGTGCATTGGGGCCATACGGGCTGGTTATTGGTGACGTTGACAGTTACCTTGGAAGCATAAATTCTTTCGAGGCGGCTATTCCTATTGTAGATGACGGAATTATTGCGAAAGCACTCGCAACAGAGGCGATTAAAAAAGATATTAAGAAAGGAAGAACTCTGCTCATGAAGCGAATGAAAAAAGCAGTTGCACAATACAAAGAATCAGCTCCTGAATTTTTCAATAAGCTGATGGCATCGTTCCAGATAAATGATTTACCGACTTTCAGGACGGAGATGGATTTTATGATCTTAGAAAAGTCAACCCAGGCACCGTTACCCGGTACAAAAGTTACAGCCGTTGCGGTTAAAGATCCTTCAAAAGTGGTGAACCAATATGCGGGCATGGATGGAGAAGCGGATATGCAGATTTCACCGGAGATGTATAACGTAACCTTTGAGATTCCCGATCACCAGCCTGTAACAAAAACTGTTGAAGCAAAACGCGGGAAGAAGGTGAAAATGCAGGTGGAGTTAGAAAAAATTCCACAATAAGATTTGATATTTGTTAAATTTTTTAACCCGCTTAAAAGGCGGGTTTTTTTATTAGCTGAGGCTTGTAGTTCCGGTTTGCGGAGAAACAGACCGAAGTGGAAATATTGTGTTCCTGCCACCCGATGTTTGTTGGTGTCTCTCTGCCCTCAAGCAAACACCCAACACCAACAGTGGGTTTTTTATTCTTTAACTTTTCTTTGCTTGCCCAAAGAAAAGTTACAAAAGAAAGGGCACCACGAGCACCAACTGAAA
>Ga0134123_10000020_pt1 | contig 97124 bp, 85 predicted proteins | sample KB303_FD_96460 | JGI IMG/M metagenome (GOLD analysis project Ga0134123, IMG submission 96460) | Terrestrial soil microbial communities without Nitrogen fertilizer from Kellogg Biological Station, Michigan, USA - KB3-0-3 | ecosystem: Environmental > Terrestrial > Soil > Unclassified ...
GCTTCCGCCTGAAGCGGGAGCAGTCGTAAACGAAAAATTTGCACCATTGTAATAATCTAAAGTTCCTACAGGAAAAAGTATATCGTTAACTGCAATCGTGGTAAGCCATCTCCTGAAATATCCCACTACGTGTCCCGTAATACGATTCAGCGTTCCCCGTGTACCGGTGCTTATTCCTAAGGTCAGTGTATCGGTAGTTGCTATCCACAATCCGGATTGAAATGTCAATATTCCCGAAACGGAAGATGAATTGGTAAGCGTACAGTTGTTAATATTATTTAAAGTAAGGTTTGCCACCTGCGAGGGTAATCCGTCACCTGATACTTGTGCCGAAGCTCCTTCATATGTATAGTAGCCTCCGGTGCTGTAGCTGCGTGTACCGGTAACCTGCACATTTCCCATCATGCTTGTTTTTGTAATCCCATCGGGTGATCCAATCATAATATGACCTGCGGGCATCAGCGTAAAAAATCCATCACTCCTTAATAAATTTAATCCCGTCCGTACTGTGGCTCCGGGATTGATGATAAAATCAATTTTATTAGTGACAAGGTCATTCAAATCATACGTTTGGATTGCAGTTCCGACAAAGACAATTTCCCCATGTGAGTCAGCAGAAGTTTGAGTGAGGGATGCTGTTCCGGATAAATTGATATTTCCTATGAGGTTAATATGTCCTTTGCCGATGTTTGCATTGTTTGCTGTGGACTGTGTCATATCCATCAATCCGCCCGTCATCACCAGGTTGCCTGTTATGTTTAATGTGGTCGAAGTATTCCCGTAAGAAGTTGCCCATGATTGATTAAAAGCATACGTTCCGCCTGTCTGAACATAGTTGCCGCCAATATTAAAGATTGCGCTGCCGTTTGCACAGCCATAGCTTGTTCCTCCCTGGATATTCAGGTTCCCGCCAATATTTGTTGTATTATTATTTCCCTGGTAATCGAATTGCAGGGTTGAAGCGCCTGTTGAAATGATGGTGAGATCGCCATTTACCCAATCAAATCGGGCGTTGAAATCAAAGCCCGCCAACTGCCCGGGGCAATTCCATATGAAATGATGAAACACTGCATTAATATTTCCCGGCATGGTATTGATAATTCCGGTTACTTCGCAGGTGGAACCGGCTTTCCAGCTTCCTGTCGGAAGCAGGTTCCCTCCGTTTATGGCATGCTCAAATGTCCCTCCACTGTTAATGGCCCAGTTGGCAGCAGTGACGGGCACAGTGCCGCCTGTTCTTCTGAATCTTCCGTTAACGTTCATAATGCTTGTTAACGCAAAATTAATGGTGCCTCCCACTTTGCTCGTGGCTAATCCATTTATGTCAGCGCTTGCAAGGAGTCCTAAAGAGAATACGTTCGAAATATTAAATGTTCCGTTCACAGTCAAATCGGTACCCGCTCCGTTTGCAAGAGTCAGGATGGCTGTACTGATGGTAAGTGTTCCGCCAGCATCTACCACAAGCTGGTCAACCGTTACCGGTGCTGTGACACTAACTGTGTTCCCGTTTTGAATGTTTATACTTCCATCTGCGCTCGATGGTGCAGCAGCTGCCGCCACCCAGGCAGAACCATTATATCGTTCCCATATTGCGATATTGTTCCAATTACCCGTTGCAACAGACCGATAGTCACCGGCTACTGCAGCACTCGCTTCCTTTTGATTGGAAAAATTGAAATAAACAAACAATCCTGATGCGAGAAGAAAAATGAAGGCTGAAGATGCGAGTGCAACTTGTTTAAAAGTAATTCTCGTTTTTTGTCGTTGTACGAGACGAAGCCTTTTTCCGGTATTCATTTTTCATAAATTATTTTTACAGTTACGAAAATTTTGCAGAAATGTTACAACGAGAATTTGAAAGCGGAATACTGGTGCAAACTGTTGAATATTTTGTCCAAATAAGATTTCTTTTACATTTACATAAAAAATTTCCATGAATAAGCTAATTGCCTTCTTTTTTTTTGTTGCAACATTCACTTCAGTTGCTGAAGCACAAAACAAATATCCTTTGGATGCAGCGCTTCTCAGAACGGATAATGATTCTACTATCATTAAAAAGTTTTTTGATCATGCATTAACATCCGGTAAAGCATACGAATGGCTTGATACCTTATCCAATAAGATAGGCGGCCGTTTAAGCGGATCTAAAGAAGCAGCGCAGGCAGTGGACTGGGCTGAAAGACTTTTTCGCTCATTAAATGTAACTGTCATAAAGCAGGAATGCATGGTTCCGCATTGGGTGCGGGGAGAAAAAGAAAAAGGAAGTATCATTCCTTTCAAAACAAAAAATATTATCTCTGTTCCAATCTGCGCATTAGGAGGAAGCATTTCAACTCCACCTGATTTTAAAGCGGCAAAAGTTGTTGAAGTAAAAAATTTTGAAGAACTGGAAAAACTGGGAAGAAAAAATATTGAAGGCAAAATCGTTTTTTATAGTCGTCCTATGGATGCCACGCAGATCAATACCTTCTCTGCTTATGGAGGTGCCGTGGATCAGCGGTGGGGTGGAGCAATGAAAGCTGCTCCTTATGGCGCTGTGGGAGTTGTGGTGCGCTCCATGACATTATCACTGGATGATTATCCTCACACAGGTGCAATGGGATATAATGATACGATTCCGAAAATTCCTGCATGCGCAATCAGCACAAAAGGAGCTGATCTGCTCAGTAAGCTTCTTAAAAAAGACCCTGAAACAAAGTTTCTCTTTAAAACAAGTTGTCAGAAGTTACCGGATGAAAAATCTTATAATGTGATCGGAGAAATAAAAGGAACTGAACATCCTGAAGAAATTATTGTTGTTGGCGGGCATCTTGATTCATGGGATTTAGGAGATGGAGCTTTTGATGATGGGGCAGGTGTGGTTCAATCTGCCGAAGTGTTAAATTTATTCAATGCACTCGGAATAAAACCAAAGCGGACAATAAGAGCTGTGATGTATATGAACGAAGAGAATGGCGGAAAAGGTGGTGAAAAATATGCGGAGCTTGCAAAGCAAAATGGCGAACAGCACATTTTCGCCATCGAGTCAGATGCAGGCGGAACCACACCGCATGGTTTTTCTCTGAAGGGTGATTCGCTTATGATTGAAAAAATCCTGTCATGGCAAAATCTTTTTAAACGGTACAATCTTTACTCCTGGTTTCGTGGCTATGGCGGAGCGGATATTGATCACCTGGAAAAACAATGCCCGGTCCTCTCAGGTCTTTCTGTTGATTCACAGCGATATTTCGATTACCACCATGCGGCTACTGACACATTTGATAAAGTAAACAGGCGCGAGTTAGAATTAGGCGCGGCTTCCATGGCAGCGCTTATTTATTTAATTTCGGAGTATGGGTTGAAGTGAAGCCCCGCCTAACCTCCCCAAAGGGGAGGAACCGCTCTAATTTAAAACCTTGGCTTTCTCCTTAGTTCCTTCCTCTCCGCTTTTTCTTTTTTCAATTTTAATCTTTCTTCCCTTGATGCCTTCGAAGGCTTTGATGCGATTCGTTTCTTTTTCGGAGTTAATGCTTTTTGAATAAGCGAAATAAATTTTTGTGAAACGATTTCTTTATTTGAAAATTGGGAGCGTTCACTGTCAGCCGTTAATCGTATAATTCCTTCATCAGAAATTTTTGAAGAAATTTTTTTCCGGATAATTTCTTTTTGTTCTTCTGAAAGTAAATTTGATTCGGATAAGTTAAAAGACAATTCAACTTTGGTGGAAACTTTGTTCACATTTTGTCCGCCTTTACCTCCACTGCGAACGGCCTTAAAGGAAACTTCTTTCAGGAGATTTTCAAAATCGAATGTCATGTTCAGGTTTTGATTTCAAATTCATCTGCATCCAACAGTGCGGGAAAAGATTCCCGGTACTCTTTTAATTTTTTCCATGAAAGTGAAATGGTTTCAACAGATTCTTTTGAAGGTTTTGTTTTACTGATTTTTTCTCCCAGGAAATTAATTGCAACTGAATCACCAGTATGATTAAATCCATTCCCGTCTTTACCGATACGATTGAGACCCACAACGTATGATTGATTTTCGATTGCACGGGCAATCAATAATTGTTTCCACGCATAAACACGCTTTTCGGGCCAGTTTGCCACATAAATCAGCACATCATATTTTTTATTTAACACATTATTACGGCTCCAAACGGGGAATCGTAAATCATAGCATACCAGCGGGCAAATGCTCCAATCGTTTATTTCCGTAATAATTTTTTCGTCTCCTGCTTTATAAATATCATTTTCGGTTGCCATTCTGAAAAGATGCCGTTTGTCATATTGTTTAAAATTTCCGTTTGGCTGCATCCAGATCAGCCGGTTAAAATAATTTCTGTCCTCTTCTATAATTAAGCTGCCACAAACCACCGCATTTTTCGAATTTGCAACATCACGCATCCACCTCATAGCAGAACCATCCATTTTCTCAGCAAGATTTTTTGCATTCATAGTAAAACCTGTGCTGAACATCTCAGGAAGTAAAATCAAGTCGGTAGAATTTCTTTTTATTGATTTTATTTTTTCAGAAAAATGCTCAAGGTTTTTAGAAATATTTTCCCAAAATAATTTTGTCTGAACTATTGTAACTTTTAAATCCTTCATATTGTTTTTAATTTTTCGGCAGCCTTTTTTAATTGCTCATCTTCTTTGGCGAAACAAAACCGCAGCAATTTCTGCTCAGGCGGGCGGTTATAAAAAACAGAAACAGGAATTGAAGCAACTCCGAATTCTTTCGTGACCCGTTTGGCAAAATCCGTGTCCTTTTCACTGCTGATTTTTGAATAATCCATTAACTGAAAATAAGAACCTGAACACGGCAGCGCTTTAAAACGCGAGCCTTTCATTTGCTTCAAAAAATAATCTCTTTTATCCTGGTAAAATGCAGGCAGCTTATCGTAATGTTTTTTTTCTTTCATGTATTCGGCAAGGGCATGTTGAATCGGTGTGTTTACAGAAAAGACATTGAACTGGTGCACACGCCTGAATTCTTTCATCAATTTTTCCGGTGCTAAAATATATCCCATCTTCCAGCCGGTTGCATGGTACGTTTTTCCGAATGAAAAAACCACAAAGCTTCGATCGCCAAGCTTCGGATAACGTGTTACGCTTTGATGTTCATACCCGTCAAAAATAACATGCTCATAAACTTCATCGCTTAAAACAATAATATCCGAACCATGTGTTATTTTTTCCAATTGATGCATGTCTTTGGCTGTCAAAATTGCACCGGTGGGATTATGAGGAGTGTTAATCATAATCATCCGTGTCCTTTGGTTCACAAACTTTTTCACCTCGTTCCAGTCAATATGATAATCGGGAGGTTTTAAATGAAGATGCACGGGAATTCCGCCACACAATTCTATTGCAGGCACATAACTGTCGTAGGCCGGTTCAAAAACAATCACTTCATCACCTTCTTTTACAACCGAAGTAATGGCTGTATAAATAGCCTGTGTTCCTCCGGCTGTTATCGTAATTTCAGTGTCTGGATTATATTTTGCCGAATAAAGTTTCTGCATTTTTTCAGAAATGCGTTCCCGCAGAGTCATTATGCCGGGCATAGGTGCATACTGATTGAATCCTTCTTTCATTTTTTCATGGATCAGATCAATCAGCTCAGATGAAACAGGAAAACCGGGAAACCCCTGCGACAAATTAATAGCATTATATTCATTTGCCAAAGCCGACATGATGGTGAAAATAGTTGTGCCTGCCTTTGGTAATTTACTTTTTACATTTCCTTTAAATTCGGGCATAGAACTTTCGCTTTTTGACAAATATAATCTACTCCTTTCTATCTTCACATCATGATTGCAAATGAATTGAAGGAAGAAATTGAAAAACAGCTTTCTGATTTTTTTTCAGAAAATATAAAAATTCAAAAACTTAAACCTGTTTCAGGCGGTTGCATTAACCAAACCATAAAGCTTGAAACCAACCTTAAAGACTTTTTTCTGAAAATTAATGCTGCAAAAAAATTCCCCGGGATGTTTGAAGCAGAAGTTAAAGGGTTGCAGCTTTTAGCAAACACGAATGCAATCAAAATCCCTTCTGTGATTTTATCCGGAGAATTTAATGATACTTCTTTTCTCATGCTTGAATGGATTGAACAGGGCAGGAGAGGACCCGATTTTTTTGAAGATTTTGGAAGAAAGCTCGCAAAACTGCATAACCATTCGGATAAACTATTCGGGTTAAATCATGATAATTATATTGGCTCTTTGCGTCAATTCAATAAGCAATATGAGAATGGCATTGATTTTTTCGTTGAGCAGCGATTGTTGAAGCAAATTGATCTTGCCAGGGAAAATAATGCGATCAGCAAGTCAACTATTGACCAATTTGAACACCTCTTTAAAAGGCTTCCGGAAATAATTCCACCAGAACCACCTTCTTTATTGCACGGTGACCTTTGGGCCGGTAATTATATGACAGACGAAACAGGTGCTGCCTGCATTATTGATCCCGCTGTTTATTTTGGATTTCGTGAAGCGGATATTGCAATGACACAACTCTTCGGAGGGTTTACTTCAGCCTTTTATGGGGCTTACCATGAAGAATTTCCACTGCAAAACGGATGGGAAAACCGTATGGACATCTTTAATCTTTACCCTTTAATGGTTCATGTAAACCTTTTCGGGGGAGGGTACATTGAACAAGTCAAACAAATACTCCGAAAATATTGAAATAAGGATTTTTTTATCGGTTAAATTTCTATTTTTGCCGTCCCTTTAAATAAAGCGTGATTACACGTGCTTTAGTCCCGACTGTTGCCGGGATGGTTTGAGTTAAGAAAAATATTTTTCTCCTTGATTACCGGGAGAAATTCCAAGAGGAAAATTCCTCCTTAGCTCAGCTGGTTAGAGCACATGACTGTTAATCATGGGGTCCCTGGTTCGAGCCCAGGAGGGGGAGCAAAAGCCGGTTATATTTAACCGGCTTTTCAATTTGATGAATCCTGTTGTTTATTCTTTATATTCAAAGAAGTTGAATCGCTTTTACATTGGATCAGCTAAAGATTTTGGTTCTCGATTTGAGAAGCATAAGACACATTATTTTGGAAAAAATAAGTTTACTTCTAAAGCTGATGATTGGGAGATTTTTCTTTTAATAAAATGTGATAATGAAAGACAGGCGGGAAAAATAGAGGCACATATTAAAAATATGAAAAGCAAAACTTATATTTTGAATTTAAAGAAATATCCGGAAATGATTCAAAATCTTTTACAAAAATATGTTGACTGTTAATCATGCTCCGATAGCTATCGGAGCTGGTTCGAGCCCAGGAGGGGGAGCAAGGCGTCCTGAAACTTCGGGACGCCTTTTTTATTAGCTTTGCCTGCCTTTTAAAAATCGTACATTGTACATCTAAAATCTTAAATCATAATGAGTCTTCTTGTAGTCGGCACGGTTGCCTTTGATGCCATAGAAACACCTTTTGGAAAAACCGATAAAATAATTGGCGGAGCGGCCACTTATGCTTCGCTGGCAGCTTCTTATTTCACCAAAAATATTAACCTTGTTTCTGTGGTCGGTGATGATTTCCCGGCTGAGATGATAAAAAAAATTAATTCCCTGGGAATTAATACGGAAGGGTTACAAATTAAAAAAGGTGAAAAATCTTTTTTCTGGTCTGGACGTTATCATGCAGACATGAACAGCCGCGATACGCTGGACACACAACTCAATGTACTTGCTGATTTTGACCCCGCTATTCCTGAGAATTACCAGGATTGTGAATTCCTGATGCTTGGAAACCTGATGCCGAAAGTTCAGCAGCAGGTAATGGACCGTTTGAAACAACGTCCCAAACTTATTGTTATGGATACAATGAATTTCTGGATGGAAATTGCAATGGATGAACTATTGGTAACAATAAAACGCGTGGATGTCCTTACCATTAACGATGCCGAAGCGCGACAACTCACCAATGAATATTCACTGGTAAAAGCGGCACAGAAAATTTTGCAGATGGGCCCAAAATACCTGGTAATTAAAAAAGGAGAACATGGAGCCTTATTATTTTTTGAAGAGCAGGTTTTTTTCGCACCTGCTTTGCCGTTAGAGGATGTATTTGATCCGACCGGGGCAGGGGATACTTTTGCGGGAGGGTTTATCGGTTATCTTGCACGTACAAAAGATATTTCATTTGAAAATATGAAACGCGGAATTATTTATGGTTCTGCAATGGCATCCTTTTGCGTGGAAAAATTCGGTACGGAACGTATTCTCGAATTAAACCAGGAAGAAGTAGAAGAGCGTGTCCAGGAATTTGTGGATCTGGTGCAGTTTGATATTACACTTGTGTAACATCAGCAAATCCGAATCAACTTCTGACCAATAACAATCAACTTCTAAAAATAGTAACCGGCATATAATTGCAAGGAAGAAGTTTTTGCGTTCCGGAAAATATTCAGGTTATTATCTTCCGTAGAAGGTTTGCCAATTTCATAAAGCCCATGATTGTAACGTAACCCGATGTCCCATCTTTTAAGCTGTATGCCTCCGGAATATATCAGCCCCCAGTCAATATCATAAAAATTTTTACGGCTCACCACTTCGTTAACCTTGCTTTGATCTGAAATATTCGAATTGGCAAGGTAGGAGATATAAGGGCCTGCCTGGACATATAGCTTGTCAAAATTCATCCTTCCCGAAATAACTAATTCAACATAAGAGAGCATGACGTTAAATTTAGCGTTGCTTAATTCATTATTGACTGTTACCTCTGAATTCTGAACATTGAGATTTATCTCGGGTTGCAATGAAAAACATTTCGAAAGTGCCGCACTGCTGAATATTCCCAAATTAAATCCCGGTGCGGTTTTCAGGCTCGATTCTTTAAGATTATAATTTGAAATATTCACACCAAGCCTAATTCCTAATGATGCGCCTTCATCAGCAGTCTGAGCCGGCAAAGTGAAGCCTCCGAACAAAAAGATAAGTAATATTAATGTGTACTTTTTTATTTTTTTCATCTGATTTTGAATTTAATGGTTTAATAATCTTATTTTATTATTTCAAATCCAGATTAGAGTTCTAACGCTTAGGAGCTGCATTTATTTTTATTTCTCTAAACTTAAAAAATATGCCAATGGAATTTTAAATGCTTGCGACCATTGATTCTTAAACAATTCTGTTTTTCAAGTGCTTTTGTTTCAATCATCAAAATTTTATCTTTGGAAAAAATTCAACTTATGCCAACTGGAAACTTCCGCATCTTATGCTGGAATATTAATGGAATCCGTGCCATCTGGAAAAAGGATTTCCCGGCATGGTTTGCAAAAGAATCTCCGGATATACTTTGCTTACAGGAAACCAAAGCGCAGCAGGATCAGCTGGCGCCTGAGATTATCAACTTTAATGATTACAAGAGTTATTTTTTCGCTGCCGAGAAAAAAGGATATTCAGGAGTGGGAATTTACACAAAGCACAAACCTTTGAAAGCAAGGGCAGGGTTTAAAAGTCCTGCCTTTGATTCGGAAGGAAGAGTGATTGAACTGGAGTTTGAAAAATTTGTTTTGTTCAACGTTTATTTTCCAAATGGAGGCCGTGGCCCCGAACGTGTTAAATACAAGCTGGATTTTTATGCGGAACTTTTTAAACGGGCCGAGGAAGTCAGGAAAGCAAAAAAAAATGTTATCATTTGTGGTGACTATAATACAGCGCACAAGGAAATTGATCTTGCACGGCCGAAAGAAAACCAATTTACGTCAGGGTTTCTTGCAGAAGAAAGGGCCTGGATTGATAAGATTGTTGAAATGAAATACGTTGATATTTTCAGAGAGTATAATAAAGAACCGAATCAATACACTTACTGGGACCAGATTACACGGGCGCGCGAGCGAAATGTAGGATGGCGGATTGATTATTTTTTTATTTCAAAAGAAGCGCGGGATATTGTAACCAATGCAAAGATTCATGCAAGTGTAATGGGAAGCGATCATTGCCCGATTGAGCTGGAGCTTAAAATTTAAAAAAACAGCTAACCATTTTTCTTCTTCAATTTTTTTCTTTTTTCCCGGGCTTCAAGCCTTTTATTGTACTTAATATCCCGCCAGTATCCTGCGCCATAACCAACCAGTATTTCAGCGTGTTCAGGAATATTTTTGAATGAATATATATAGCATTTATTACCCACAATCTTATAAGCGGAATTATTGTTAATTCCTTTTTTCTTATTACTTCCTTTTGCATCGTTAGCATACCGGGCTAATGCTTCAGGATGATTATATGCATCTATGCAACGGTTTTTATTTATATAGAACAAATACCCGTAATGGTTTTTTTGCACGCGTTCATCATATTCATTGTAAGAAATAATATCACCTGTGTATTCCACGATGCGGGTTCCTCTTTTAATAAATTTATCCGTGAACAAACCTTTTCCTGAATGAGGTAAAGAAGATTTTTTTATGTAGAGCATGAAAAATTATTCCTGTAAAAAATTTCAGACCGAATAAAATTCCATGACGGTTAATTCGATTATAAACCCGATAAAAAATCCGGCATAAATCTGCATCTGTGTATGTGTGCCGCGGATAAGCCTTGCAGTTCCGATAACACCTGAAAGAAGCACCAGTAAAATAAAAGGAATGGTAACAGGTATATATAATATCTCGGATAGCCCCCATGTCAGCCCCAAAACCCCTCCAATTCCCATAGTATGAACACTGACTTTCCATTTCAGGTTAATGAAAAAACCCGTGATAATGACCAGGGCCGCTCCTAAAATTACGAATGGAAAAAATGGAGGAACCGGTAACATTTTTAATAAGTAATAGGCAATAAAATAAAAAAATGCTGTTGCAATGAAGGGCAATTTTCTTTCTTCTTTTTTTTCCAGCTCAAGCGAGGCGACTATTTTCTTCTGGACAAGAAACATGGTAAACAAAACAGGCATCACAAAAGTTGTAATGAACACAACTATGAAAATTATCCGTTGCAATTGCGGGGAAATGCTGTAAGAAATATATGCAGGCAGGTTAAAAATTAAAAGCATGGAATAAAACGGCATCATCAACGGATGAAACAGATAAGATAAAATGTTTGCAACGGTGCGTGACAAGAGTTGTTAAAAATTTAAAAATAAGAGGCGCAAAAGTAAAAAAGAGAGTATTAAGAACTGTTAAAGTTCCTTTCTTAATCTCGCAACAGGAATATTTAACTGTTCGCGGTATTTGGCAATCGTTCTGCGGGCTATGTTATAACCTTTCTCTTTAAGCAGCTTTGCAAGTTTATCATCCGGCAAGGGTTTCTTTTTGTCTTCACCTGAAATGGCATCACTCAGAATTTTTTTCACTTCGCGGCTGGATACTTCTTCTCCTGCTTCCGTTGACATAGCTTCTGAGAAAAAAGTCTTCAATAGAAATGTTCCGAAAGGTGTCTGAACATATTTGCTGTTTGCAACTCGCGAAACAGTAGAAATGTCCAACCCTACAATCTCTGCAATATCTTTAAGGATCATCGGCTTCAAAAGCTTTTCATCTCCATCCTGAAAATATTCTTTCTGGTAATTCATAATAGCTGTCATAGTATTCAGTAACGTAAATTGCCGTTGCTGAATAGCATCAATAAACCATTTTGCAGCTTCTACCTTTTGTTTTACAAATGTTAATGCTTCCCTGTTTGTTTTCTTATGGGCCTTATCCTTTGAGTATTCCTGCAGCATCTCCATATAGGTTTTGCTTAAATGGAGATCAGGTGCATTTTTAGAATTTAAACTGAGATCGAGGACACCGTCATTATTTACAATGATAAAATCGGGAATTACCGCCTCGCTTGATTTGCTGTCAATAGCAAAATTGCTTCCCGGCCGGGGATTTAATTTCAATATTTCATGAACGGCATCTTTTAAATATTCATCATTAAGATTGAGGGCGCTTGCAATTTTTGTATAATGTTTTTTTGAAAATTCATCCATATAATCCCGGACGATCTTTTTTGAAATGGTAATAATCTTATCATTTTCATCTTTTCTCTCCAACTGGAGCAGCAGGCATTCCTGCAAATCACGCGCACCAACTCCCGGGGGGTCAAAGCCCTGAATTATTTTAAGCGCTTCAAGAAGTTCCTCTTTTGTGGCCGTTACATTTTGTGAAAACGCAAGATCATCCACAATGGCATCAAGGTCTCTCCTTAAATATCCATCATCATCCAGGCTGCCGATAAGCTGCAATCCTATCTGGTAAGTGCGGTCATCCAATTCGCAAATTCCCAATTGGGCAATCTGGCTTTCCTGGAAAGAACCCGATGCGCTGATAGGAATTTCAGCGCGTTCTTCATCGGGGGACGTATTGTTTACAGTAGTTTTATAGTAAGGAACGTCTTCATCCACCATGTACTCATCTATATCAAAATCGTCCTTCCGCTGGTCGTCACCCGAGTCAGCCGCAAAATCCGTTTCGAAATCTTTTACTTCTTCCTCTTCGTTGTCCTGGATATCCTCGATTGAATCTTCTTCATTCTGTAATTCCTTTTCCTCCTCATCCATTCCTTCCTCAAGGGCAGGGTTTATTTCCAGTTCCTCTTTTATCCGTTGTTCCAAAGCAGCTGCCGGCACCTGCAGCAGTTTCATAAGCTGAATCTGCTGAGGCGAGAGCTTTTGTAAAAGCCGTTGCTGAAATCCCTGTTTAAGCATGTTCAAAAATAATGAATAAAAAATTTAATCTTTGGTGTGTACGGTTTTTAAAGGTTTTTGTTTTAGCTTTTCACTATTTAATGAAAATATGAGTGATTTTGTAAGGTTATTAAAAAATTAATTTAAAAAATAACAAGATAGTATGACTCAAAAATTATTTCAAAACTCCGCATTCATCGGAGTACGCGGAAATGGAATCACATCACGGATATTGGTCATGCCTGTAACAAATAAAATAAGACGTTCAAAACCCAAACCGAACCCTGCGTGAGGAACAGTTCCGTATTTTCGGGTTTCAAGGTACCACCACATACTCTCTTCAGGAATTTTCATTTCTTTAATCCTGTTGTACAGCTTTTCATAATTTTCTTCACGCTGTGAGCCACCAATTATTTCCCCGATCCACGGAAACAAAATATCCATTGCGCGAACCGTTTTCCCATCATCGTTCTGCTTCATATAAAACGCTTTGATCTCTTTCGGGTAATCGGTGAGGATAACAGGACATTTGAAATGATCTACTAAAAAATTTTCGTGTTCCTTCTGCAAGTCAGTTCCCCAATTTACGGGGAATTCAAATTTTGTATCTGTGCTTTTTAAAATTTCTATTGCTTCTGTGTACGTGAGCCGTTGAAAATTTATGCTGACAACCGATTGTAATCTGGCGATTAATTCTTTGTCATACATTTTATTTAAGAACTGCAAATCGTCCATACAATTATCAAGGGCATACTGGATAAGATATTTCAGCATCTCTTCGGCCAAATCCATGTTATCTTTAATGTCGTAAAAAGCCATCTCCGGTTCAATCATCCAGAATTCCGCAAGGTGCCGTGGCGTGTTAGAATTTTCTGCACGGAATGTAGGGCCGAAAGTATAAACCAATCCCAATGCAAGCGCTGCAAGCTCGCCTTCTAATTGCCCTGAAACAGTCAGGTTGGTTTCTTTTCCGAAGAAATCTTTTTTGAAATCAATCTCACCGTTTTCGTGTCGCGGAATTTTATTCAAATCAAGTGTTGTGACATGAAACATTTCACCCGCGCCTTCAGCATCGGATCCGGTAATGATAGGGGAGTGGAGATAAAAAAAACCACGATCGTTAAAATATTTATGAATCGCAAATGCCATTGCATGGCGAATACGGAAGATGGCTCCAAATGTATTTGTGCGCGGGCGCAAGTGTGCAATCTCACGAAGGAATTCAAGCGTATGCCCTTTTTTCTGCAATGGAAATTTTTCAGGATCGGCTGTTCCATATACTTCGATTTCTGCTGCCTGTATTTCCACCGGTTGTTCCTGGCCTTTAGATTCTACCAAAGTTCCGGTAACTGAAATGGATGCGCCTGTTGTAATTTGCTTTAAAAGTTCTTCACCAAATTTATTCGGATCGGCAACAACTTGTATGTTATGAATAATGGATCCATCATTTACAGCAATAAATGCAACATTTTTATTTCCGCGTTTAGTGCGCACCCAGCCTCTAACGTTCACCACGCTGTTGAATGCAGTTGATTTTAATAAATTTTTAATATAGGTTCGTTCCACTTTAGTATAATCAGTATTAATGTTCAATGTTCAATATTCGTAAAGCAAACTGAACTATGAATCATTGAAGGGTTAATTAAATTTTCGTTGAATTAAAGTTATGAGTGAATGGTAAACCCCGGAATCTTTTTTCCAATTAAATTTCGGGGCCAATGACTGATCTATAAAATTTTGAGCTTCTTCATTTGTTTTGCAATTATTCAGAAAATCTATGCCTTCATTGTAATCCTGCAAATGCCCGTCAAAAAGTTCATTCACGAATTTGAATTTTTCATTAATGCCAATTGATTTTTTCAGGTCTGTCACCGGCTGACTTTTCAGTTTTTCGTGCCAGCTTTTATCTTCTTTTGATTTTGTAATTTTATCATGAACCGTTTGTTTCCCTTCAAACTTATTTGCAACGACTGTTGCTTCTTCAAAAAGATTTCCGCTTTTAGAAACAGGTTTTGAAGTTTTATTAATTGCAATGGTTCTTTCTTCCATTATTTTCTGGTCAACAGGAGCAGAAATTTTTTCCTGCACTTCTTCAATCTTTATTTCCTCTATCATTTCCGGAGCTGTTTTTACTTCATCATGCCTTGATTCCATCTCTGCAATTATTTCAGCTTTTTCAGGTTCAGTAACCTGCACTTCCGGTACTTTTAAAACTTCAGGTTTCTTTTCTTCAGCAACAATTTCAGGTTTTTGAATTGCCGTTTCAACGTTATTTATTTTGTTCAACTGAAGTAAAGCTTCATAAAGATTTCGGGTATTGTTCAAAAGTATATCCAGCTCAATCTGCGGAATTTTTCTTTCTGCATTTTTGATAAGAAGATACTGTTCCTGCAATGTTTCAAGCAAGGAAGCGATTTGTTGTTTTGTTAATTCAGTACTCATTCGTGCTTTTTATTTATAACCTGAAAATCTTCCATTTATTATTTCATTCATCGAAAACCCTGATGAATGTGCGAATTTGTGAAAAAATCCTGAGCATTTTATGAGAAAGGCGCAAGGAATAAGTAAATAAAACATTAAGTTTGCTTTTACTGTCCCAATTTTACAATGCGCATCCTTCTTGTATATCCTGAAATGCCCGACACCTTTTATGCCATGAAGCATTTCATGGAAGTGGTGGATAAAAAAGCTGCTTATCCGCCTCTTGGATTATTGACGGTTGCATCGTTGTTGCCAAAAGACTGGGAAAAGAAACTTATTGACTTAAATGTAAATCCTCTTGAAGAGAAAGACCTTCAATGGGCAGACTATGTTTTTCTTTCTGCAATGAATGTTCAGGAAAATTCAGTCCGTGAAATTATGGTGCGCTGCAAAAAATCAGGGGTAAAAATAGTTGCAGGCGGTTCGCTTTTCACGCATGAATATGAGCGCTTCCCGGGCATTGAACATTTTGTTCTTAACGAAGCTGAATTAACATTGCCGCTTTTTTTAAATGATCTTGAAAACGGAAATCCAAAACCTATCTATCAATCCAATGAATTTGCAAATGTGGAAACATCTCCGCTGCCTGCTTTTGAACTGGTTGACATGAGCAAATATCTTTATGCCATTGTACAGTATTCAAGAGGGTGCCCGTATATGTGTGATTTCTGTGATGTGACTGCTTTGTTCGGCAGGCGCCCCCGGACAAAAACCCCGGAGCAAATTATTGCAGAGCTGGAAGAAATCAGCAAAAATGACGACATGCAGCTTATTCTTTTTGCAGACGACAACCTCATCGGCAATAAAAAAATTTTAAAAGACGAACTACTTCCTGCGCTCATTGAATGGCGGAAAAAAAACAATCCCGGCTTTTTCTTTGCCACACAGCTCACTATCAATTTAGCTGATGATGAAAAGTTAATGCAGCTATTGATTGATGCAGGGTTCCGGCATATATTCATCGGCATTGAAACTCCAAGCGAAGAAACGCTCCATGCATCACATAAAAATCAAAACCTGAAACGTGATATGCTGGACAACATTCATGTGTTGCACCAGGAAGGATTTATTATCTCGGCAGGTTTCATTGTGGGTTTTGACTCAGATGATGCATCTATTTTTAACAGGCAGGTTGACTTTATTCAGCAAAGCGGGATTCCTTTACCCATTGTTAATATTTTGAAAGCGCCACCCGGTACAGATTTATATAAGCGCATAAAATCTGAAAACCGCTTGTCCAAACCTTTTGCTTTTGCAGAGGGGGATACCAATATCATCCCTATCATGGGCGAACGGGAACTTTATCGCGGGTTTCTGCATGTTATAGATAATATCTACAAACCTGAGAAATCGTATACGCGCATTAAACAGTTTTTTCTCAATTATCATTTCCCGAAAACCGCTGTAAAAATCAGGACTCATTATAACCTGAAGCACCTTCGAATGTTACTCATGATTATTTACAGGCTCGGTATCAGGGACAGCAACCGGAAATATTTCTGGAAATTGATAGGATGGACATTTTTTTACAACCGGAAATTTTTGGACAAATCCATTTTCTATGGTATCATGATTTACCAGGTTTATCAAACCTATTTGAATATTTTGAGCCAGGTTTCTGTTCAGTTACAAACCGAACATAAAAGAGAACATGCAATTGCCATATAGCCAGAATTTCAATCTGCTATTATTTTTTCATTTCAGCCATTGTTTGTATCTCACAAACAATTTTTTTTAAACAACGAAAGTAATCAAAACAAAAAACCCCGCTCTCGCGGGTTAATTTCTCAAGTTTAAATTAAATAATTTTCTTTATAGCCTCCTTGAAAGAAGGAATTTTTTCATCTTCAGTATCCCAATACTTTTGAATTAAAAGAATAAAAAAACCAAGTGCAATCCCATACTTTGTTGGGTTCTTATTTGTATAATAATTAAAAAAAACTTGTTGTTGCTTCAATTTTTCCTCAAGCTTATTTGTATTAAAATGACTTTTTTGAATCTCATCATTAATTTTCTCAAGATATGCTCGAAATTCACTTATTGAAAGTGTATAATCTTCGCTTGAAATTGTGTGCCAATCAATTCTTGCGTTTAATTGAAATATCTTTTGTAACAATTCATTGTTAAAACTAAATTCTGATTCTTTTAAAATAGGAGTTTCAACATCAATAATTATTTCTTCAACACCAATTTCATTCAGTTGTTCCTTTTTACTTAATAATTTCTCTAAATACCTATTAAAAACTTCATTTAAATCATCATTTTCTTTTTCTCTTTCAATCTTTAATAAAGCAAGTCCATAAGGAGAAGGTTTTCCTTTATATCTTCCTTTATCTGCAATTTCTCCATATTCAGATAACACTTCAATAGGAAATCCAGTTAAATCTCTTAGTTTGGTTGGATAAAATTTATCCCCTTCAAATCTAATATCAATATTTATTTCGTTCATTTAATTGTCAAATATACGATTGTATACTGAGTTTAGTATTAATTGTTCTACTATGGTCTCTAGGATCACCTAAAATGACAACGTCATTTTCATCCAATCCAATATCAGGATTGTTTATTTTTAGTTCTTTAAGTTCATCTTTAAAATCCTTCATGATACGGGGCTTTATTTTACGATGAAACACCCTTCTTTCCACACTTATTTTTTGTGCAAGATATGTTTCATCGTAAAATTTCACCATAAAAGTTTAAATTAAATTGTAAATGTAAACAAAGCTTATCTTTTCACATGTGGTTTACCCCCGAGAGGGTTTAAAACCCCTTCGGGGATTTTCGTTCATAAAAGAGAACATGCAATTGCGGTATAGCCGGAATTTCTAACTGTTGTTATCTTTTCATCATCACAATATAATGCTGCCTGTGGCATCAATTTTTAGTCTTAAATAAAAAAACAAGTCATGAAAAATAATATAACAGGCAGGGCATCCATCACTGTAAATGCTCCTGTTTCAAAAGTTTGGGAAGCTTTAACGAAGCCGGAAATTATCAAGCAATACTTTTTCGGTACGAATACTAAAACGGATTGGAAACCCGGAAGCCCGATCACTTTCGAAGGTGAATGGGAAGGGAAATCATACAAAGACAAAGGCACTATAATGAACGTTGAGCCCAATAAGCTGATCCGCTACAGTTATTGGAGCTCTATGTCGGGAATTGAAGACAAACCTGAAAACTATGTAATAATTACTTACCGGCTGGAAGAGGAAAAAGGTAAAACGAATCTTTCAATCACACAGGAAAATATTCCAGACGAAAAAACTAAGGTGCATTCAGAGCAAAACTGGAATATGGTTCTTACCGATCTTAAAAAGCTTCTTGAAAAGGAACCGGTTTCGTCACATTAATTGCAATTATTTCTTTTGCTTTTAAATCTTTTAATTTGCAACGGGTGAATGTGAAAAAATAAAGCACCGTTGAATTGAAATTATTCTGGATTCTTTGGAGCATTGATGCAATTGCAGCAATAATCATTTTGTATTTTTTCTTTATCGGGCTTGGTGACGGCAGCGTGTCTTCCTATAACAGCGGACTCTGGGGTGGGATTTTGATGGCCCTGGCTGTCATTCTTGGAGGAAGTTTCGTCTTAAAATCTGCAGGGCATTTAAAAATTGCCTTCGCTCTTTTATGGATTTTAGCAATACCCGCACTTTTGTATGGCTTATTTATTTTAATTGTTGTTTTTTCCGGTGCAAAATGGAATTAAAGAATTTTAATTTCCCTTTATGCGGTTCCACAAACTTTTAAAAGCTTCTTTAAAGGAAATATCCAGGTCGGTTCTGCGCAACAATACTACATTGTCAGCAACATTTTTCAACCGGTAACTGAATACAAACCTTGAATCTTTTTTTGCCCAGCCGGCTGCCTGCCCGAAGCGCAGGTCATTAAAATAAATTTCATCAGCATCTTTTTTATTGATCGAGTAAAATCCACCAGAAAAGAATTTCAGTTTTTCAATAACCGGGTCATCAGGAAAATTTTCAAGCAGCCTTTCATTGGTAGGAAGCTTACGAAAAGGGATTTTTTTGTCAGCATCCAAAATGGAATAATATCCTGTGTAATAGTCGCTGTCGTTTTTTGCAATCATGTACCATAATATATTATTCAGCGGTGCCGGTGTGGTCATATAATCAGCATAAGAAATATTCTGATCTTTCAAATTTTGCTGCATAACATGGTCAACATTAATTTTATTGATGAAAGTTAAAAGCAGGTATAATGAGCTTAAAATGATCGCTGCATTATTCACCGGCCTTCTTTTGGCTGATCCCCTTTTTAAAATCAGCAAAATGATGAATGAAACAAGCAGCGGTAACGTGTAAATCGGATCAGCCACAAAAATGGAATTGGTTGAAAATCGTTTATGGCTGAACGGTTCCAGCAAAGCTGTTCCGTAAGATGTAAACACATCTATAACATCATGACAAATTATTGCAATCAGAAAAAACAGTAAATAACCTTTATAGCTTGCAGAGAATTTTAAGTGTGTTCTGTAGAAAAGATAGGCAAGAACCGGAGAAATTATAAATGCGAAAAAAAATGAATGTGTAATTCCCCGGTGTATCAGCAATGCACTGACAGGATCAGCAAAAAAATTTGCAATGACATCAATATCCGGCAAGCTGTTGGCAAGCGCTCCCCATAACATGGCTTTCTTCCCGATTTTTTTTCCGAGCATCGCTTCCCCGATGGCTGCCCCTAAAACAATATGTGTAATTGAATCCATGTTACATCAACGAATCCGCCTTTGGCGGACGAATATACGAATCCATTCGCAGTCAGAACAATCATCAAAAACAATTTACCAATTTAGCAACTCAGCAATACAAGATTTTCAAATCGCATAATGTAAATCGTACATCGTGCATCTTTACGTAATTTTACCCCCAATCGAAAATCATGTTTTTATTTATTTCAAAGTTCATTTTACGCAACCGGATTCCGCTTCTTATTTTTATGGGAGTGGTTACGGTATTTTTTGGTTATGAAGCCACGAAAATTCAGTTGAGCTATGATTTTGCAAAAGTGCTTCCGGAAACAGATAAATATTTCCGGGAATATGAAAAGTTCAAGCAGCAATTTGGTGAAGACGGGAGTGTCCTGGTGATTGGTGTGCAGGATAAGGATTTCTTTCAGCTCAAAAAATTCAATGAATGGTTCACTTTGGGAAATGAAATAAAAAATATTGATGGCATTGAAGCGGTTGTTTCAGCAGCGAATATTTATAACATTACCAAAAACGAAGAGGAGAAAAAGTTTGACCTGAAACCTCTTGTTACACATCCGTTGAGTTCGCAGCAGGAAGTGGACAGCATTAAAAATATCCTGGACCATCTTATGTTTTACCAGGGTTTCCTTTTTAATAAGGAAACAGGCGCAACATTAATGGCCATAACTTTTGACAAGAAAAAATTAAACACAAAAAACAGGATTGAAATTGTCAGCATAATAAAGGAAAAGGCGCTTGCATTTGGAAAATCAAATAACCTCGAAATTCATTTATCAGGCTTACCTTATATCAGGACCGCTGTCACGCAAATGGTGTCCAGTGAGCTAAAATTATTTTTGCTGCTTGCCCTGGGAGTTTGTTCAATCATTCTTTTAGTTTTTTTTAAAAATGTAAGGGTTGTTTTATTTTCAATTTTAGTTGTGATTGCCGGAGTGATATGGTCGCTCGGCACTTTATCGTTAACAGGTTTTAAGATCACCATACTTTCTTCCCTCATACCACCGCTGATTATTGTTATCGGGATCCCAAACAGTATTTTTTTTCTTAATAAATATCATACGGAATACCGACTGCACCGGAATAAAATAAAGGCGTTGCAGCAAATGGTGCAGCGCGTGGGCCTTACTACTTTCCTGGCAAATGTTACAACCGGGATCGGGTTTGGTGTTTTTTATTTCACCAACAGCACTATATTGATGGAGTTTGGATTAATTGCCGCCATCAATGTAATGTCCACCTATCTCATCTCCCTGATTTTAATTCCGATTGTCTTCAGTTTTTTGCCGGCACCTTCGGTTAAACATACAGAACACCTGCAGGGAAAAAGAATAAGTTACCTTTTAGAAGCGATTGATAAATGGGTGCACCGGCATACCAAAATCATTTACGCAGCGGTAATCGGGTTGCTCCTTGTTTCTTTTTATGGAATGAGCAAGCTGAATACTGTAGGATATGTGGTGGATGATCTTCCCAAAAAAAACCCTGTGTATGTTGATCTGAAATTTTTTGAAAGCAACTTTCACGGGGTGCTGCCTTTTGAAATTTCAATTGATGCGAAAGAAAAAGGCAAAGCGCTTCAGCATGTTACCCTGCAAAAGATAAACCGTCTTACCAAAGAATTGAACAAGCACTCAGAATTTGCAAAGCCACTTTCTATTGTTGACATTATAAAATTCGTTAACCAGGCCTACAATGACGGTGATCCGAAACATTATATTTTACCCGGCAGCATTGAGTTAGGACAGATTTCGGAATATATCAGGGAAATGAAGAGCAAGCAATCCATGTTTCGATCATTTATAGACAGCACAAGACAAATCACGCGCGTGAGCGTTCAAATGGCAGATGTCGGTTCTGTACGGATGAAACAGTTAGTGAATGAACTCAAACCTAAAATTGATTCTATTTTTCCTCCGGCTAAATATGAAACATATGTAACAGGCAACAGCCTGATTTTTTTGAAAGGAAACGATTATCTATTTACCAACCTTCTTGAAAGTGTTTTTCTTGCAATTTTTCTTATTTCCATCATCATGTTCTTTTTATTTATGTCATTCCGGATGATAGCGCTCAGCATCCTGCCGAGTATAATACCTCTGTTTATTACCGCAGGACTCATGGGTTATTTTCATATTCCTTTAAAGCCTTCCACCATACTTATTTTCAGCATTGCCTTTGGAATTTCTTCAGACGGAACTATTTATTTCCTCACCAAATACCGGCAGGAAATGCGCCACACGCACATGAGCATTTCAAAAGCTGTTTCACTTACCATAAAGGAGACGGGTGTAAGTATGTTATATACTGCGGTGATTTTATTCGCAGGATTTTTTATTTTCACGGCTTCAAGTTTTGGCGGAACGGCATCATTAGGAGTTTTAATTTCAATAACATTATTGGTTGCCATGTGTTCCAACTTAATTTTGCTTCCTGCGTTCCTGATTTCATTGGAGAGAAAAATGACCACGAAAGCATTTCTTAAGGAGCCATTATTGCAATTTCTGAATGAAGACGAAGACATTGAATTGGATGAGCTGGAGATAAAAAAGAATGAGGAAACAATAAACAATGGACAATAGACAATGGACCATGGTCAAAGACCAGGCAACAATTTAGCAATTTAACAATTTAATGCCGAAGGCATCCCTTCGGGACAATTCACAACTTCAAACTCTAAACCCTTTTATGAAAGGCATCATTCTCGCAGGCGGCTCCGGAACCCGGCTGCATCCATTAACGCTTGCAACAAGCAAGCAGCTCATGCCCATCTATGATAAGCCAATGATTTATTATCCTCTTTCCGTGTTAATGATAGCGGGGATTAGAGAAATTCTCATTATCTCCACTCCTCATGACCTGCCGCAATTTAAAAAGCTGCTGGGTGACGGAAAAAATTTAGGTTGTGATTTTCAGTATGCGGAGCAACCGGTACCAAACGGACTTGCACAGGCATTTGTTATTGGCGAAAAATTTATCGGGAAGGAAAAGGTCGCTTTAATTCTTGGCGATAATATTTTTTACGGCACTGACATGGCAGGGCTTTTACAAAGAAACAATGATCCTGATGGTGGTGTTGTATTTGCCTACCACGTTTCTGACCCCGACCGGTATGGAGTTGTTGAATTTGATAAAAACAGGAAAGTACTTTCGATAGAAGAAAAACCAAAACAGCCTAAATCAAACTATGCAGTGCCGGGATTATATTTTTATGATAACAACGTGGTGGAGATTGCAAAAAATTTAAAACCAAGCGCCCGCGGAGAATATGAAATTACAGATGTAAACAGGGAATACTTGAAAAGAAGTAAGTTAAAAGTAGGAATTCTCGGCCGGGGAACTGCATGGCTGGATACGGGTACCTTTGCTTCGCTGATGCAGGCTTCGCAGTTTGTATATGTAATTGAGGAAAGACAGGGCTTGAAGATCGGATGTATTGAAGAAATCGCTTACCGCATGGGATATATCAATATCGAACAATTACGCGCGATTGCTCAGCCGTTAGTCAAAAGCGGGTATGGTGAATATTTGTTAAGGATCAGTGATTGAACCATGCCATCTGAACTGTATATAAATAAAAATGGAAAATAAAATTTTAGTAACAGGAGGCGCAGGTTTTGTGGGAAGCTGTCTTGCCGAAAAACTTGCCGAAAACAAAAACAATCTTGTTGTAATTGCAGATAACCTGCACACGGGAACGCATGCAAAACTTCCCCGGACAAAAAGCGAAAACGTGCGCTTTATCAAGGCTGATATAAATTATTTCAAAGATATTTCAAGCATTTTCTTTGCTCACCAATTTGATTACGTATTTCACTATGCTGCCCTGGTTGGTGTAAAAAGAACACTTGCCAATCCTGCTCTTGTATTACGTGATCTTGAAGGAATCAAAAATATTCTTACGCTGTCCAAAAATACAGGCGTCAAAAGAGTGTTTTATTCTTCTTCCTCCGAAGTATATGGGGAACCTGTCGAGTTTCCGCAAAATGAACATACCACACCTCTTAACTCCCGGCTTCCCTATGCCATCGTAAAAAATGTGGGAGAAGCTTACCTCCGCGCATTCAAGCAGGAATATGACCTTGACTTCACCATCTTCAGGTTCTTCAATACGTATGGACCCAAGCAAAGCAATGACTTTGTAATGTCAAGGTTTCTGCATGCTGCCATTCATAACAAGGATATTACTATATATGGAGATGGAATGCAAACTCGTACTTTCTGTTATATTGATGACAATATTGATGCAACCGTTAACGCATTTTATAAAAATAAATTTGTGAACGATGTGGTAAACATCGGCAGCGATAATGAAATCACGGTTTTGGATCTTGCTAAAAAAGTAATCAAACTTGCCAACAGCAAATCAAAGATGATTCATCTTCCTGCTTTGAAAGAAGGAGATATGACCAGGAGATGCCCTGATATTCATAAGATGAAAAAATTGTTGAACCGCAAGATGACCACGCTTGATGAGGGCATCAAAAAACTCATCAGGTCATTCAGCAGCAGTGAACATTGATTTTCTTATTGTATGCACACGGCCGGGGAATTGCAGTCAAAAATCGAAAAGGGGTTAGAGCAGCTGTCAACTGAAAAATCACCTGTTGAATTGTATGAACCCATCCGTTATATGCTTTCACTCGGTGGCAAAAGGATGCGCCCCCTCCTGGTGTTGATGGGATGCGATATGTTTAAAGGGAATGTGGAAAAGGCGGTTCCTGCTGCGTTGGGTATTGAACTGTTCCACAATTTCACTTTGCTGCATGACGATATAATGGATAAAGCGCCTTTGCGGAGGTCCAAACAAACAGTACATGAAAAGTGGAATGTAAATACAGCGATACTATCCGGTGATGCCATGTTTGTAAAATCATTTCAGCTGATGATGATGACGGACGATTCTATTGTAAAGGAAGTAGTTGATATTTTTTCCCGAACGGCTATAGAGGTATGCGAAGGGCAGCAGCTGGATATGAATTTTGAAAACCACAATGATATTTGCATAGCTGACTATATTAATATGATCAGTTGCAAAACGGCAGTGCTTCTTGGTACGAGCCTGCAGATTGGTGCATTGATTGGAGGCGCTTCTTCTGCTCATGCACGGCATTTATATAACTTCGGAAAAAACATCGGCATTGCATTTCAACTGCAGGATGATCTATTGGATGTATACGGTGATAAAACTAAATTTGGAAAGCAGGTGGGCGGAGATATTTTGTCTGACAAAAAAACATTTCTGTTCCTCAAAGCGCTCGAGGTCCTTGATGAATCTTCAAACAAAGCATTGGAAGAGCTGTACACTAAATCAAAAGTTAATGCACAGGAAAAACTGGAATCGGTCATTTCACTTTTCAATAAGGCCCATGTAAAAGAGCTGGCTAAAGATGAAATGCAGCATTTTCATAACAACGCATTGCAGCATTTTTCTGAAATCCATCTTCCTGCGGAAAATAAAAAACCGCTGCTGGATTTTTGCGAAAATCTCCTGGTAAGAGAAATTTAGGACTATTCCTTCAGCGCCTTTTCAATATTCTGATCGGGTATGATCCACATAATAGCTACCGCAACAATAAGAAAAGCTGAGATGAGGGGCAGGTAGAATGCAAGAAGAATTGCAAGCACATACATAAAACTTGAGATAAGCCCTTTCTTTTTCTGTTTCTTCAATGCTTCTATCAGCGAAGTGCTGTGTGTGTGATGTGTCATTATGGTCTGATGAAGAATATAATAAGCAACGCTGCATAAAAACAAAACCACTGCATAGGCTGCCACAGGTAATTTATCAAAATGATTTTCTCCCATCCAGGCAGTAGTAAATGGAGTGAGCGAAAGCCAAAATAATAAATGCATGTTTGCCCAAATGATCTTACTGTTCACATGATGCACAGTATGCAATAAATGATGATGGTTTCCCCAGTAAATGCCAATGTACACAAAGCTCATTATTTAACTTATAAAAGCAGGCAGCAGTGGTTTTATTCCTTCTATATCTGCTGTATGCGGAACTTTCAATTCCAAAACCATAATGGTTATAATTATTGCGATCACACCATCACTAAATGCTTCTAAACGGGATTTGGTCATAAATAAATTGCTTCAATTCTGTTTGTGCAATATTAAAAATAAATAAATTTTATCCTGCATAAATATTTTTTGTATACTTGTTGTTAATTAAAAAATAAATCCAGAACGGCAATGAAAAACATTTTACTTATCACCGCAATTACACTTGTTTTAACAGGAAGAAATTTTGGTCAGCCGGGGGTTAAACACATATTGCTTGAAGAATTTTCCACCGCACCCTGCGGTTTTTGCCCGGATGGTGATTTAGTGGCTGCTCAATTAATCATAGATCATCCTGCAGTGATATGGCTGACCCATCATGCCGGTTTCGGAGTTGATTCTATGACCGTTCCTGAAAGCGTTACCATTGCCAATACGTTTACAACATTTGCCCCCGGTGCAACAATTGACCGTGGCGATTACCCGATTCCTGTTTATACGATGCCTCCTTACATTGCAATTTCGCGTCAGAAATGGGATAGTGTTTGCGTTGCTCACCTGAATGACCCTCCTGTTGTTGATGTTTTTATTACCAATCAATACGATTCGGTCACACGTTTATTGAACTGTACTGTTGATGCAACATTTTTAACAACATCTGCTCCGGGAGATTTACGTTTAAATTTATTTCTTGTCGAAGACAGCGTGGTGGGATTTGGCAGCGGGTACGACCAGACAAATTATTACAATACAACCCTGGGTCATCCTTATTATGGAGCCGGTGACCCTATTGTGGGTTATGTTCATCACCGCATTGTGCGCAAAGTGCAAACCGGTGCGTGGGGACTAACCGGGGTAATTCCCGGTGCGCCTGTTGCCGGAAGCACTTACTCTCACACTTTTACAAACATTCCGATTTCTGCTGCATGGAAAGATTATGACATGGACGTCATTGCATTTGTTTCTTACTATAATGCGAGTGCAAACCTGAGGCAGGTCATTAATTCAAATCAAAAGAAATTAACGGACGCAACCACAAATATAATTTCGATCGATAATGCTTCTGACGGATTTTTTCTTTATCCGAATCCCGCTTCAGAAAATATGTATGTCATGAATAAAAACCGGGATTCAGAAAGTAAAATAATAATTACCGATTTATCGGGTAAAGAAATTTTGATTTCTCAGCTTCAGCCATACAGTTCGATTATAGAAACAAAAAATATCCCTGGTGGAATTTATTTTTACAAAGTGTTTTCAGAAAAAGAACTGGTTGATCACGGAAAAATCGTGATCGCTCATTAAGAGCATTTTTTTCTCCACACATCCACTATGCTTCGGGAAACTCTCATTGAAATTTTTGAACGCGATTTACTGCAGTTAAAAAAGGAAATTGAAAGCTATGCAGATGAAAGTAAATTGTGGATCATAAAAGAAGGAATCAGCAATTCTGCAGGAAATTTGTGCCTGCACCTGTTGGGTAACCTCAATCATTTTATAGGAGCCACCCTGGGCCATTCGGGTTACCGGAGAAACCGGGATGACGAATTTTCATTAAAAAATATTCCGAAAGAAAAATTGCTTTTGGAAATTGACAAAACAGTTACAGTAATAAAAAACACCCTGCAAAATTTACCTGAAAAAGATTTTCAAAAAAATTTCCCGCTGGAAAAACATGGGAAAATAGTAAGCACAGAATTTATGCTGCTGCATCTTGTAACTCATTTCAATTATCATTTGGGCCAGATTAACTACCACCGCAGGTTGGTTTAAGCTCTGAAAATTTTTAAAAGCAAATTTCAAATCATTCAGCTTTGCAAACCACAATATTTGCAAGCCCTTTAATATTTCTTTTCCCTGTTTTAATATCGCTTGTTGTGAGCAGCAATATTCGTGTATCCATATCCCGGATATCCTTGCCGTCTTTTTGTGTAACAATATACATGTTATTGCCTGTTTGCGTATTGTAAATTTCATTGAATGAATACACAATGGTATACCCGTCAGACGCAACAAATTTGAAATAAAATTCATTCAGCGCACGTGGGCTCTCGTACTGGAAAGCAACACTGTCAAGGATGTCTTTTAATAAAACGGCTTTCACTTCCTTTGCTTCCTCTTTTTGTTTGGCCGAGCAGCTTGTATTGATATTGTTCAGCGTTACAATTTTATAATTTTTCAGATCATGCAGAGCGATTGTCTTATCATTCTTTACTTTTCCGGTTATTGTAAAAACATCAGTAGGCTCAATATCTTTTTGTGCAAATATTTGCTGCGTAATAAATAACAGAATGACGATAAATATTTTTCTCATGCTTTGCGTATTTTTCCCTGTGGTTAAAGTTTAAATCTTTTCTCCAAAAGTAAACTTTTTGACAAGTTTTAGAAACCAGCGTTCAGGTTGCGAAATTTAAATTGCTTTACCTGTGATTGGCATGTTTTTTCTATCTTTAAAATAAAAAGAAAAAATTATGGAACAAAATCTCACCGGAAAGAGGGTTGCTATTTTAGTAACCCATGGTTTTGAGGAATCAGAATTTACAAAGCCTTTGGAAGCGTTAAAAGAATCTGGAGCAACTGTGGAAATTATTTCCCTCGAAAAGGGGAAAGTTAAATCGTGGTCCAATAAAAACTGGAGTAATGAATACGAGGTTGATAAAACCGTTGATGAAGTGGATTCACATGATTATGATTCATTGGTGCTCCCGGGCGGAGTAATGAATCCTGATAAGTTGCGAATGAATATGGATGCGATAAATTTTGTTTCAGGATTTTTCGATGATGGAAAACCAATTGCAGCAATTTGTCACGGGCCGTGGACATTAATTGAAACCGGGGAGTTGAAAGGCAGAAAGCTGACTTCGTATCCTTCACTGAAAACGGATCTTGTAAATGCCGGAGCTGAGTGGACAGACGAAGAAGTGGTGGTGGATAATGGATTGGTAACAAGCCGTAATCCGGGAGACCTGCCGGCATTTTGCAAAAAAATGATTGAAGAAATTGCGGAAGGCATTCACGCAACTTAAATCAAATTGCTGAAAAAACCTGCATTAATCTTTTGAAAAATAATCGGAGCTTTGGTAAACACCGGAAGCTTCTTTTACAAGCTGCATGAGCAAATCATTTGCAAGTGAGCTGGCGCCAAAACGAAAATAATCCGGTGTGAGCCATGCATTTCCTAAAGTTTCCTTTAAGACAACAAGATATTGCAAAGCAAGCTTGGCTGTTGCAATGCCTCCGGCAGGCTTCATGCCTATCATTTTTCCTTCCTTATAATAAAAATCACGAATAGCTTCCAGCATAACTAACGTAACCGGAAGCGTTGCCGCAGGCTGAATTTTTCCTGTGGAAGTTTTAATGAAATCAGCCCCGGCATGCATGGCAATGTCACTTGCAAGACGAACATTGTCGAGAGTGCTCAGTTCCCCCGTTTCCAAAATCACTTTGAGGTGTGCCGGTCCGCAGGCTTCTTTGACTGCAGCTATTTCATCAAATACAAAATTGTAATCACCATTCAGAAATTTTCCGCGGGAAATTACCATGTCCACTTCGTCAGCACCTTCACTCACGGCAAATTTGGTTTCGTCAATTTTTACTTTTCTTGTTGACATCCCGCTGGGAAAAGCCGTTGCCACTGCAGCCACTTTTACTTTGCTTCCTTTTAATGCTTCTTTTGCAACACGCACCAAATTGGGATATACACATACGGCTGCGGCAGAAGGAATGTCCGTTAATGATTCATGAGGGCGCATTGCTTTTGCACATAATTGACGCACCTTACCGGGAGTATCCCGCGCTTCCAGCGTAGTGAGGTCCATCATACTGATGGCCATTTTTAAACCGGCAACTTTAGATTCTTTTTTAATGCTGCGCTTCGTCAAACGGGAAACACGTTCCTCTACTCCCGTCTGGTCAATGGGAGAATAGGCTGAAGAATTCAAGTTAAATGCAGTCATCGTGGACCAAGGTTTACCCGGAAAGGATTCTTTTGAAGAAAAAATTAGGTTCTTCCTCCCATTCCCCACCATGTAAAAATGCAAAAGAGGAATGCAATCGCCATCAGGATCCAAATCAAAGCAAAGGCGCCTGATCCGCCCGGGTATAAATAAGTTTTCAGAAATTTTTTCATGTATAGATTAATTATTTGTTAGTCGTCAAAAAGATAAAGACAGATGTTGATTATTTATCAAACTCACTGTTTATTAAAATTCCTTAACCTGATAGAAGTTATCACTTGTTTAGTCTGGAGCGGGAAATCACCTTTCATCATCCAGTCATAGTAAGAAGGTTCAATTTTGAAAACTTCGTCCACTGTTCTTCCTTTATGTTTTCCGAAATTAAATACTTCCTGTTTCCGGTCGTTAAAAACAATTCTTCCGGCAAGATCAACATTGCTGTTATTGCATGAAAATTCATGCAGGAAATCCACATCATTCTGCAACTCAGCATAGCGTTCCAGCTGGGCTTCCAATACTTCTAATGTAGCAGTAATATCTGCTTCTGCTGAATGTGCATTTTCAATTTCCTTGCTGCAATAAAATTTGTAGGCTGCATTGAGCGTACGCTGTTCCATTTTATGAAAGATGTTCTGCACATCCACTAATTTTCTTCCTCTTACATCGAAGGGTATATCTGCACGCAGGAATTCTTCAGCCAAAAGCGGCACATCAAATTTATTTGAGTTATAACCTGCCAGGTCAGCGCCCTCCATAAAGTTAGCAATTTCATGAGCGATTTGCCTGAATGCGGGTGCATCTTTCACATCTGCATCATAAATGCCATGAATTTTAGAAGCAGCCTCCGGTATAGGTATTTCAGGATTTACACGTTTTAGTTTTGTCTGCCGCGAATTATCAGGAAGCACTTTAAGCACGGCAATTTCAACTATCCTGTCTATACCAACATTAACGCCCGTTGTTTCAAGGTCAAAAAAGCAAATTGGCCTGGTTAGTCTTAGGTTCATGGAGTGGTTAACTGGTTTTAAGATTTGGTAATTATATTCTGGAAAGGAGGTTTTATATTTTTATTTCAGAAATTATTTTTCTGAAGAATATTTTTATAATTATCAAATCATTTTCATTTCAAAACATATACAAGTATTTTCTTATTTCCTTTTTCATCTCCCTTCACTTCAAAATCGTCATCTGCTTTTCCGATTTTTGGTGAACGTATTTTTATCCTGTAATCTCCTGCAGGCAATGAGTAATTCACTGTTCCTGTACTTGTATTTGCCATAAGGGTACCCATTAATTCACCCGTGCTTTTTTTTGTAACGGTACAAATAGCTTCTTTAGCCGGCAGACCGGTTGGCGTCATCGCCCTTATTTTTACAAAAACATACGGTGGATTAATCAGCGATTGTTTGAAGGAAACTTTATAAATATCTGTTTCTCCATAACCGTCATCACGTATAGCTGAAATATAGCCCGTCATCCCTGTACCATTAAGCTGGAGATCATTGTCATCGTACACTGTATTCAACGGATAGCCCAGGTTTTCAGCTTTCGACCACCCCTGTCTCGGATCAGGCTGCACCGATTTGAACATATCATAACCGCCCATGCTGTTATGTCCCTGCGAAGCAAAAAATAATGTTTTACCATCGGGAAAAATCCATGGATTCATTTCATTGAACGGTGTATTTACTGCATCACCTAAATTTACCGGGTCACTCCATTTTCCGGTGCTTGTATCTTTTTCTATTTTCCAGATATCCATTCCCCCTTTTGTTCCTTTCATATCAGCAGTGAAATAAATGGTTCTGCCGTCAGGAGAAATAACGGCACCGGTTATTTTTTCCTTTGTCAGAAGCTCCACTTCAAAAGGAACTATTTTATTCCATTGTTTCCCTTTCAACTCGGTGAAATAAACATTTCCATCTGCATCTCCCCCTTCACGGTACACAAGCATCTTATCACCATTCGGAGTAACGTACATGGCTTCATCATAGGTTTCGGTATTGATATTAGTGCCTGTTGATTTTGCCTTTGTCCATGATGTATCCAGGTTGGTAGTATAATATACATCTGTAATATATTCTCCGAAACCATCTACCAACCCGCCTAAATTCCCCTTACGGTTTGATGAAAAATAAATCAACGAATCATTTACAGCAACCACCGGGCGATAATCGGCAGTAGGGGAATTTACCGTTTTACCTAAATTATCAAAACGAATATCCATCGGTTTTTTCATCAGGTCCAGCGCGTTGTGGCACCACTCTATATGCTGGTTAAGCATAAGCTTAGGATTTGTCTTACCATGATTCGCTTCATTATATTTTTCGAAATTATCAATCGCTTCGTTGAATTCATTATTGTAAAACAATGCCTGGGCTTCATAATATAAAGCATCTTTTGGTGCATCTTTTCTTCCAATCACAGTTTTCAAATGTTCAGCAGCTTTCTTTTTATCAATGTTAGTCTTCAAATAAGAAACTCCCAGCTTGTAATTAAAATCAACATTGTCAGGTTCAGCAACCTGCAGATTTTTATAACGGATCAATGCCTCTCTGTAATTTTCGTTCTTAAAAAACTCAGATGCATCTTTTTTCATAGCGCTGATCTGATCCTTAGAAAGTGCAGGCGGTTTTTTCTGTGCATGCAGAAAATCAGCCGACCATAAAAAAAGCAAAGAGAGGAAACAAATATTTTTCATTGAGGAACTTTTTAAATTCAGAAGGAACGGTTAGGATCAAATTGTTCAAGGTAGTCTGCCACGCGCCTTACAAAGCTGCCGCCTAATGCTCCGTCCACCACGCGGTGATCATATGAGTGAGACAAAAACATTTTACTTCTGATTCCGATCAGGTCACCTTCAGGAGTTTCAATCACAGCCGGAACTTTCCTTATTGCTCCAAGAGCAAGTATAGCTACCTGCGGCTGGTTAATAATAGGAGTTCCCATCACGTTGCCGAAGGTGCCCACATTGGAAATTGTATATGTCCCGCCCTGTATTTCATCAGGCATCAGTTTATTATTTCGTGCACGGTTTGCAAGATCATTCACAGTTTTTGTCAATCCAAGCAAATTCATGTAATTCGCATTGCGAATCACAGGAACGATAAGATTGCCGCTGGGCAATGCCGTAGCCATTCCAATATTAATATTTTTTTTCAGAATAATTTTTGTTCCGTCAACGGAAACATTGATCATCGGGAAATCTCGTATGGCACGGGCTACAGCTTCCACAAATAACGGAGTAAATGTAAGTTTTTCTTTTTCACGTTTTTCAAATTCATCTTTCACCTTATTGCGCCACTTCACCATATTCGTAACATCCGCTTCAACAAACGAAGTTACATGCGGTGAGGTATGCTTGCTCATTACCATGTGATCGGCAATCAGCTTACGCATGCGATCCATTTCTATAATTTCATTTTCTCCTGAAAAAACCGGAACGGCAGGCGGTGTTTTGACAACAGAAGGTGACGGGGCTGTTGCAGAAGAAGACGAAATGGAAACTTTAATTTCGGGTGGAGATTTTACTTTTGTTCTTCTTTCAATATAGCCAAGAATGTCTCTTTTTGTTACACGCGCTTCAGCCCCTGTCCCTTCAATAGCTGCAAGCTCGTCTGCAGTAACACTTTCGGCAGCCGCTATGGTTCGAACAAGAGGAGAGTAAAATCGTACAGAGCCGTTACTTTTTGCAAGAGAAGGAGCCGGAACATAAGGAACTTTTTCAGCAATTGCTGCTGTTTCCTGTGGTTGCGAATTTGAATTGCCGCCCGCCACGGCTTCCTGCTGCTTAGCGGCACTGCTTGCTGCTGCTGCTGTTCCGCCACTGCTGATAATTGCAATCACCGCACCCACTTTCACCACATCGCCTTCATTAAATAATTTTTTAGTCAGAATTCCTTCCGCAGATGAAGGAACTTCGGAGTCCACCTTGTCGGTAGCAATTTCCAGGACCGATTCATCAGCATCAATGTGGTCGCCTTCATTCTTGAGCCATTTGATAATAGTTGCCTCGGCAACACTTTCACCCATCTTGGGCATTTTCATTTCTATATCTGCCATGAAAAGTTTTATTTGCTGGTTTCAAATAGTGAATGGTCAAAATTAGAAAATTTTATCAGAGAAAAAGATTATTTTCGGAACAAAGTTTCAGCGGATGGAATCCTTTCTTGACCTCGTAATTGATGAGATACGGAAAAATGATACAGAAGATTTTTCGGATTACTGTATTGTTTTTCCCACGCGCAGGGCCGGGCTGATCTTTCGCAAAAAGTTCGCATCACGGCTTAATAAACCTGCCTGGGCGCCTGCCGTGATGTCTGTTGAAGATTTCATCAATGAACTTTCACCCGTTCCTGTTTCAGAGGATATTGAATTATTGTTTGAGCTTTTTTCTGTTTATAAGACTTTTTATCCCGATATAACTTTTGAAAAATATTTTCATTGGGGAGAGATGATGCTGAACGATTTTAACGAGATAGATATCCAGCTCGTAAATGCAGAGCGATTATTTAAGAACATAAGGGAAATAAAAAGAATTGAAGATGAATTCGGATTGGCAGGAGAAGATGCGGAGCAGATTGCTTCTTTCTGGGAAAATTTTTCTGGCCAGGAGCTTTCCAGGCTGAAAACCGAATTTAAAAACACGTGGGATACATTGCCGCAGACGTATTTGTCATTCAAAGAACGGCTGCTGAAAAAAGGAATGTGCTATGAAGGGATGGCTTACCGGAATGTTTTAGAAAAATTAAAAAATGATCGTGTGGAAATTAAGTGGGGCAAAATAGTTTTTGCAGGATTTTATTCACTAAGCCGTACGCATGAGCAGATTATAAATGAACTGGCAAAAAAAAATAAAGCAATTTTATTTTGGGATGCTGATCAATATTATGTTGATGATGAAATGCAGGAGGCAGGAAATTATTTCAGGAAGAAAAAATTATTGAATGAAAAGTTTCGCTGGAAGAAAAATTATTTTGAATCGGGGGAAAAAGAAATTACGATGACAGGTGTACCCCTCCAGGCGGGCCAGGCAAAATACCTCGGAGATGAAATAGGGCAACAAATAAGTACGGGCACGTTCGAAGAAAATAAAACGGTGATTGTTCTTCCTGACGAAAACCTGTTGTTTCCTGTTTTGTATTCATTGCCCGGTAACCTGCAATCGTTCAACGTTACGATGGGCTATCCCTTAAAAAAGAGTTTGCTATCCGGCTTAATACAATCACTTTTTTCCCTGCACAGGCACATGCGTGAGAAAAAAAACGGAACGGTCCACTTTTATTCTTATGATATCATTAATTTATTGGAGCACCCCTACATTCATCGCTTAAACGAAACAGGATCTCAAAGTAAAATTCATGATATAAAAAAATTCAATAAAATTTATTTATCTGCTGAAGAACTTTCAGAAATCGCTGGCTTCAATTTATTTCCCAGGAAACTGAATTCAGCATCGGATATAGTTGAATACGTTTTGGAAGTATTGAATTCCTGTATTGAAATTACATCCTCAAAAGATCATCTGAATAAATTTGACAAAGAAATTTTATTATTTGCAATTCATGAAATAAAGGCGCTGCATGAAATTATTAAACCTTACATCACCGATGTAAGTGCAGAAACAGCCTGGCAGTTTCTCCGCAAGACAATCGATAAGTTAAAAATCCCTTTTTCAGGTGAACCTGTGCAGGGACTGCAGATCATGGGTTTTCTCGAAACGCGCGTGCTGGATTTTGAAAACCTGTTTATTCTTTCGGTCAATGAAGCTGTTCTTCCGGCTTCCTCACGCGGAAGTTCTTTTATTCCCTATTCGATCAGGAAAGGATTCGGCCTGCCCACTTATGAAGAGCAGGATGCGGTATATGCATATCATTTTTATCGTTTGCTCCAGCGTGCGAAAAATATTCATCTCGTATATAACACCGAGGTGAAAAGTTTAACAGGTGGCGAAAAAAGCCGTTATCTTTTGCAAATCAGCTATGAATTAAAAAAGAAATTTGGCAATAAAATTAAGCTGCATCATTCACTCGTCAGCACAGATATTTATGCAGAAGAAATAAAAGCCATCTCCATTGAAAAGAATGATGAGGTGAAAGCTATTTTGAAAAAACGGTTTGAAAGAAACGGCACGGATGAAAAAAAAGGATTATCGGCTTCAGCTCTCAGCTCGTATATACATTGCAAGCTTCAATTCTATTTCCGGTATATTGCCGGTATAAAAGAAAAAGATGAGGTTGAAGAAAATATTGAAGCAGATGTATTTGGAAAAATCCTTCATGGAGCAATGCAGCGTTTATATGGAAGCGCTAAGGAGATGAGCAAAGAAAAAATAAAAGAGCTTTTATCAAAGGTTGAGTTTGCGGTCTCAGCATCATTTATTGAAGAATTTCCTCATGCTGCATCAGAATTAGAGGGAAAAAACTATCTCACCAAACAGGTCATCCTTCAATTGGTAAAAAATATTCTTGAAGCCGACAGGGAAATCGCTCCTTTTGTTATTGAAGAATTAGAAAAGACATATTTGCAGAACTTTAGCTATGAAAATTCAGAACCGGAAATTGTTCTGAAAGGAATTTTTGACCGTGTAGATAGTGCTTCGGGAATTGTAAGGATTGTCGATTACAAGACTGGAAAAGATGAGCTCAATTCAAAAAAAGGATTCGAAGAAATTTTTTCTGACCCGGATTTAAAAGCTACATTCCAGCTTTATTTTTACTCCTATATATATAAGCGGCTTCGCGCAGATGCAAAATTAAAGGCAGGAATTTACAGGATGAAAAGCATCAGCGAAGGGATCAGTTACCTCAATGATGGTGATGAAATAACATTTGAAAAATTAAATGACTTTGAAAACCATTTAAAAAACCTGATCGCTGAAATGATGGATGATAAAATTCCATTTTCTCAAACGGAAGATGAAAAAAGATGTTTTTATTGTTCGTACAAAGAAATTTGTAACAGGTGATTTCTTTATTCCTTCCTTTTATCGGTAGCCAGCGCATTAAAAATCCCTGTTACTATGGAAAGAATAATGCTGAAAATAAAAGCCCACCAGAATCCATCTACGTAAAACCCGGGAACAATTTTCGAAGCCAGCAGGATCATCAATGCATTAATGACTAAAAGAAATAATCCGAGCGTAACAATGGTAACCGGCAATGTCAGTAAAATAAAAAGTGGTTTAATCACCATATTGAGCAGTGCAAGAACTGCAGCAACAATTATGGCTGTAACCGCGTTATCAACAGATACACCCGGAAGGAGATACGTAACGATGATGACAGCCAGTGATGAAGTAACAAGCCGGGTAAGAAAATTCATATCCTAGTTTTTTGTAAAAATAAAACAGATTTCGGTTGAAAAAATAATTCAATCGAATTTCATTTCTCTTTTTCACTTTTGCTTAACAATTAACATCAGCAAAACAATACTCATTTATTTTAATTAACTTTAAGCCTTAAACATCCGATTAACCATGCTTGGTGTACGCTTCGCGAAATATGTTCCCGGTGATGAAGGTTCCATCTTTGACAAGATGCTGAAACTGTTTTTCGAATTACTCAATTACACAGCCGGTGATGTGGATGAAGCATTATCCTGGCTCACAGAGTTAGACAGGAAATATAAATTCACCGACAAGACTTACGGCATGGCTGATTTTATAAAAGATTTGAAGGATAACGGATATATAAAGGAGAATGAAGAGAATGGGGTGGTGCAGCTTACAGCGAAATCAGAACAAACCATAAGAAAAAAATCGCTGGAAGAAATTTTTGGCAAGCTCAAAAAAACAAATCGTGGAAATCATAAAACATATTATTCGGGGCAGGGTGATGAGGTGAGTCCTGACATTCGTCCCTTTCAGTTTGGAGATACTCCTGAATCCATTAATGTAACGCACTCTATTCAAAATGCACAAATTCATCATGGCATTGATGAATTCAAACTCACCGAAGATGATTTGGAAATCCAGGAGCGTGAATTTAAAACACAAAATTCCACCGTGCTGATGATTGATATTTCGCACTCGATGATTTTATATGGCGAAGACCGCATTACCCCTGCAAAGAAAGTGGCGATGGCTCTTGCCGAATTGGTGAAAATAAAATATCCTAAAGATACACTTGACATTATTGTGTTTGGTGATGATGCATATCCTATACAGGTGAAAGATATTCCTTATTTGCAAGTAGGGCCTTATCATACAAACACATCGGCTGGATTACAGCTTGCAATGGATTTGCTTCGCAGAAGAAAAACTCCGAACAAGCAAATTTTCATGATCACGGATGGAAAACCTACCTGCTTAAAAGAAGGGAACCGTTATTATAAAAACAGTTTCGGATTGGATAGAAAAATTATCAACCATGTTTTCAATCTCGGAGCGCAATGCAAACGTTTAAACATCCCGATCACGACCTTTATGATTGCCTCTGACCCTTACCTGCAGAAATTTGTAAAAGATTTTACAGAGATAAATAAGGGAAGGGCATTTTACAGCTCGCTGAACGGGCTGGGAGAATATATTTTTGAAGATTACATCAGGAACAGGAGGAAAAAAGTAAACTGATGCCTGCCATTTTTGATTTTAAACTTTAGCATAAAACTTATATGCAAAATACACACCCCGCAACACTTGGCGAATTAAAAAAAACTAATTACCGTTCAAGGTCTGTTAAAGAAGAGATGCGAGAAAATCTCATCAAAGCATTAACAGCCAAACAGAATATTTTTTCTGAAATAAAAGGATTTGATGACACGGTGATCCCTCAATTGCAGACTGCGATATTATCCAGGCACAATATTATTTTACTGGGATTAAGAGGACAGGCGAAAACGCGTATTGCAAGATTGATGACAAATCTTTTGGATGAATATATTCCTGCTGTTAAAGGATCAGAACTGAATGACGATCCGCTGAACCCGCTGTCACGTTATGCAAAAGATCTGGTTGCTGAACAGGGCGACAATACCTCTTTGCATTGGATACATCGCTCAGAGCGGTATGCTGAAAAGCTTGCCACGCCTGATGTTTCCGTAGCAGACCTTATCGGTGATGTGGACCCGATCAAAGCGGCTGCCATGAAATTAACATATGCAGACGAACGTGTAATTCATTACGGGTTAATTCCAAGATCCAACAGGAATATTTTTGTCATCAATGAATTGCCTGACCTGCAGGCGCGCATACAGGTGGCGCTGTTCAATATTTTGCAGGAAGGCGATGTACAGATACGCGGCTTCAAATTGCGGTTGCCGCTCGATATTCAATTTGTATTTACTGCAAATCCCGAAGATTATACCAACCGCGGTTCTATTGTCACCCCGCTCAAAGACCGTATCGGCAGCCAGATATTGACGCACTATCCGAAGACGATGGAAACCGCAAGTGAAATTACACTGCAGGAAGTGAAAGTGCCCGCATCTCAAAAAGAAAAGATAACAGTTGATCCGCTTATCTTACGGTTGATTGAGCTGATTGCATTTGAGGCAAGGCAAAGCGAATACATTGATCAGAAAAGCGGGGTGAGCGCCCGGTTAACCATTTCAGCGCTTGAAAATTTATACAGCGTGTGCGAGCGAAGAATGATCCTTAACGGGGAAGAAAAAACGCATGCGCGCATTGCAGATTTATATGGAATCATTCCTTCCATAACAGGAAAAGTGGAGCTGGTATATGAAGGCGAACTGGAAGGGATTACAGCCGTGGCGCATACGCTGCTGGGTAAAGCCATACGGAAAGAATTTCTTGAAAAATTTCCCGATCCCGAAAAAATAAAAAAAGGAAAGCAGGTAAATCCTTATGCTGAAATTGTAAGCTGGTTTTCGGATGGCAATGAATTGGATTTGCTCCATCATGTTTCGGATAAAGAGTATGAAAAACAATTGCGCATGTACCCCATGCCGGCCGAAGTGGTAAAAAAATATTTTCCTAAAATTTCCCGGCAGGAACAATTGCTGTTATCGGAATTCCTGCTTCACGGACTTTCTGAATTTTCTCAGATCAGTAAAAAACATCTCGAACGCGGTATTAAGTTTAAGGACCTGATGAGCACCATGTTTAATTTTAAACAAAGCGCTGAAGAAGAGGAGGAGGAGGATTAAATAAATTCTAATCACCCGGTTTTTGTTTCTTGCTTCAATCCGGAGGCATCCTCTAAATATTCATGCAGCCTTGCCGAAAATCTGAACAAACTGAATTTTAAGGCAAAAAGCAGGTAATTTTGGGGTTTTTCTGATACGGCAAGGAATCGGGACAATAAAAAAGCATTTAAACAGTTTCTGAAAACAGTATTATAGAAGAAATGAAACATTCATTTTAAATTAATTAGATTTAACCAATTCTTTTCCTTACTTTTGGAACATATGTCAAAGTCAAAGAAAACACCGAGAAGAAAACCTCGTAAGAACTTCATTATGACGCAGGCCCCTACGAAAGCCAAGATAAGGGTGCGCCTTGATGAGCGCACTGTAATCACGCTTCCCCATATATCAGCCTTAAAATTGTGGAAAGTGAAATATCCTGACGCAGAGATTGTAGCGCAGTAAGTCAAAGGTTTTTAGAGAGTTAAGTCCCCCCTCGCTTGTATTTTTACAAGCTTATTTTCAGCCGTTTGAACAAGTAATTGTGGGTTTATAGCCACCAATTACATGAATTTTCACTAATTCATTCGTGCTAATTCGATAATTCAATTTATGGCAAGATGATAATGAAGTCATCCGTTGGTTGAAGAAAAACCCTCAAACGTTTTCGGCAAACCGGTTGTGGAACAAAAATATGTCCCGGAGAAATAGTTTTTTAAAACGAAACATAATCCACCGGGTTCACGGCTGTTCCATTGTACCACAGTTCAAAATGCAAGTGCGGGCCGGTTGTGAATTCACCTGAGTTACCGATAATGGCAATCACTTCCCCCGCTTTTACATAATCGCCTGTATGCTTAAGCAAAGCCGAGTTATGCTTATAAAAAGAAAAAAGGTTATTGGTATGCTGCACGCCAATCACATAGCCGGTTTCCGAAGTCCAGTCGGAAATAATCACCGTTCCGTCTAAGGTTGATTTGATAGCTTCATTGGGCCTGGAAACAATGTCCACACCAAAATGTTTTTTGCCCGGTTCGTACTCAGAAGTAATAATTCCCTTAAGAGGCGTAAAAAAATAAAATGAGCTGATGGGCGAAGGGGTGGCAGAAGCCACAGCGAGATTATACCGGTCCTGCGATTCAATTTCCGCCCTGAGCAATGAATCCTCTCTTGATTTGGTAAGATGATGGATCGTGTCATAACGTGCTTGTGAAGTATCTGGCTGTGTTGTTTCGGGTCCTCCCGGCTTTCCATTTATAATGTTGCGAAGATTTTGAAAATAAAAATCTGATGCAGCAAGGCGATGCTGCATTGAATCGGTTTTAAGAGTAAGCGCTACCAGCTTTCTGCGCATGTTTACATCGGTATAACCGGGAATATATTCACGCAATGGTGTGAATGCAATTATATAAATGGTTAACGTGACAAGACTGATGATGACCATTCCGAAGAAAACAAACACATTTAAAGGGGATAACCTGAGGGAAGTCCTTTCCTCAAGTGTCTCATCATTCATGATGACAAGACGGTATTTGCTGCGCAGCTTCCGGTAAATTTTTTTTGGCTTGCGGCTGCCTTTCACCCCCGTGCTTTCTTCTTCTGCCATGTAGTATTGATTAAACCAAAAACAATAATTAAGTTTGCTGCGAATATAAGGGGTTTAGGGCTTACAGTTTCGGGTTTGGAATTTCCCTTATAAATAAAATAAAAAGCAGAAAAAAGAGTTTTCATTACCTCAGATAAAAATAATCCCGACATTGAAATTAAAATTTTCGTTTAAGCACTTATTTGTTTTTGTATTTCTGCTGACTGTTTTTGCATCATGCTCAACGCAGAAAAACAGGCTTTTGAACCGCACGTATCATCGCCTTACCGGCAGGGATAACTTTTATTTTAACGCACGCGAAAAAGTAAAGGAAGGTGCAAAAACACTTGCGGATGCGCATGTGGATCAGTATGACCGTCTGTTGAAAGTTTTTAAGTATGCCGATAATGAAAAAGCAAAAGCCATTTTTCCCGATATGGATGAAGCGATTAAAAAAGCATCGATAGTTATACAGCGTCATTCGATGGTTTTCAATGGAGAAGAAGTGAACCGCTGGGTGCAGGAAAGTTATCTGCTTGTCGGCAAAGCCCAATTCTTAAAACACGATTATTGGTCGGCTATTGAAACTTTTCAGTTTGTTGCTTCTTCTTACAACAACAGGCCCATTCGTTTTGATGCGCTATTGGCGCTTACCCAATGCTACCTCGAATTGGGAAAAACACCCGATGCAGAATACCTGCTTGATTTTATGAAAAATGATAAGGAGTTTCCCTGGAAGAAAAAGCGGGGTGAATATTATGCTATTGCGGCTGACTATGACATGCAGAAAGAGAATTATGAAAAGGCAGCGCAGGAATTGAAAAGCGCCATTTCAGGTACAAAGAAAAAGCAGGACAGGATACGTTATACATTTATTCTTGCACAGCTTTACCAGAAAACAAATGCCTGTGATTCTGCTTACCCGCTTTACAACAAGGTGATAAAAAAGAATGCTCCTTATGAAATGGAATTCAATGCGCGTATAAACCGTGCAAGATGCTTTGATATCAATTCAGGAAGTAAGGATATTAAAGAGCAGCTTACAAAAATGCTGAAGGACGAAAAGAATAAAGATTATCTCGACCAGATCTATTATGCATTGGCAACGATAGCCGAAAAAGAAAATGAGGAACAAAAAGCAATAGACTATTTAAAATTGTCGGTGAGTACCAGCACGGTAAACACGAATCAGAAAGCGCTTTCGTATCTGGAGCTGGCAGAAATTTATTTCAGGCGGCCGGATTATCGTAATGCTCAAACGTATTATGACAGCACTGTCACATTTCTTTCACAGGATCACCCCGAGTATTACAAAAGCCTGAGTAAAAAAACCAGCCTCAGCAAGCTGGTGCGCAACCTCGACATCATTGCAACGGAAGACAGCATTCAACGTCTCTCCTCGCTCAGCCCCGCGGAGCAGCAGGCGGCAGTTGATAAAATAATTGCAAAAGAGGTGGAAGAGCAGCAAGCAAGAAAGCTGGAGGAAGAATTGCAAAAGCAACAGGAAAAAGAGGACCAGGAAAATCCGCAGAACCAGATTTTTCAAAACAGCCAGCCCAAAAATAATTTTACTCCTACAGGCGGGGGATGGTATTTTTATAATCCAAGCGCCATCAGCTTTGGCTTAAATGAGTTTTTAAAAAAATGGGGCAACCGTAAAAATGAGGACAACTGGAGAAGAAGCAGCAAAGAAATTGGCGGGATAACAGAGAATACCGAAGAAACCCAGGAAAATGACAGTACAGAGATCTTAGCTGCTGCCATGCGCGATTCATTGATGGCAATGAGCAATGAGAAAAGAAAAGAAGCATATTTAAAAGCAATTCCTGCCACAGAGGAAGCAAAAAAACAATCCGATGATAAAATTATTGAAGCCTATTACAATGCAGGGCTGATTTATAAAGAGCAGTTGGATAACCCCAAAGAAGCTGCTGTAGATTTTGAAACGCTGCTGAAAAAATATCCTGAAAATAAATACCTCCTGGCTACCTATTATAACCTGTACCGCTCTTACCTGGCAGTGAAAGATACTGCCAAAGCAGATGTTTATAAAAATATTTTATTGGATAAATATCCCGACAGCGAATACAGCAAAATAATTTTAAACCCGAATTATTTTAAAGAGAATCAGAAAAAGACTGCTATTCTCCAGGTGTTTTATGAAAATACATTCCGTGCTTACCAGAATGGACAATATGCAGCGGTGATTGAGCGAAAAGAAACCGCAGATTCACTATTTCCCCCCAATGCATTAACTCCAAAGTTTGAATTTCTTAAAGCGTTAGCCGTAGGAAAAACACGGCCTGTTCCTGAATTTGAAGCGTCATTAAAATTTGTGGTTGCAAAATATCCGAAAGATTCTGTAAGCATTCTTGCACAGGAGATGCTGGATTACATTAATAAAACAAATGGAAAAGAAATAAAACAGGATACGGTGCAGCAGGCAGCGCCTGTGCCTGTAAAAGAACCCGAACCGGGATATGTATACAAGCAGGACACCGTTCACTATGTGATGATCGTATTTCCCAACGGGATGGTAAATGCGAATGAGCTGAGAACAAAAATTTCAGATTTTAACAATCAATATTTCAGCAACGATGAATATGACATCAGCAATGCATTTTTAGGAAACGAAAATCAGTTTATTCTTATAAAAACGTTTGATACCGATGAAGACGCGATGGAATATTATGCGGCCCTGCTGGAAAATGAAACAGTGTTTGAAGGTATTCCCATTTCCACGCTTAACCGGTTTGTAATTACTCCCTCCAACATGCTTTTAATGATGACAAACAAAGATGTGGGAAAGTATGATAAGTTTTTCAAAGAGAATTACCTGAAAACGCAGAACTGATAAGAATAACGAATTAGTGTTTTTCGCTTTTGAGGTTGTGCTTTAACACTTTCGCTTCCACATAAAAAATAATTTCCTCTGCAATGTTTTTACACTGATCTCCTACTCTTTCCAGTTTACGGATGGTAGAAAGCGCATACAGGCCCTGGTGGATACGGTCAGTGTGGCTCTCAATAAATTCTGCCACCGCTATAGTTGCAATTGCATTTATTTCGTCAAGAGTTTCATCTTTTTCAAAAACGCTTCTTGCAAGGCTGGTATCCTCTTTTTCATAAGCTGTCATGACATCTTTCAGCATTGAATTGCCCGTGTCATACATTTCAAGCAACCGTGTGTTGGATAAAAGTTCCTGTTCAAGACCCAGCTCAATATTAATAACAAATTTTGCAATGCCTTCAGCAATATCACCGATTCGCTCAAGATTAGAATTGATTTTTAAATTGGCCAGGACAAAACGAAGATCAACCGCTACGGGATTAAACAGCGCAATAATATTTTCACAGTCGCGGTCTAATTTCAATTCAAATGAATTAACACGTTTCTCCGTTACGATAACTTCCCGCGCAAGATCTGTATCTAATCTCATTAGTGAATCCTTGGCCTTTGCAAGCTGCGTCAATACCATCTGGAACATTTCAAGCATGTCTTCTTTCAGCTTTGCTAATTCTATATCGAGATGAGTCATTTTTGATGTATGTTTTTAGTTTTTTTATTTATTGATCATTGACCATTGACCATCGTCTATTGTCCATCGTTATTTGTCCATTCTATCCAAACCTTCCGGTTATATAATTCTGCGTACGAATATCATTGGGTGCGGTGAATATTTTTTTTGTGTCGTCAAATTCAACCAGCTCGCCAAGGTAGAAAAATCCTGTATAATCACTAACACGGCTTGCCTGCTGCATATTGTGTGTAACAATCACAATGGTATATTCTTTTTTCAATTCATAAATTAATTCTTCAATTTTTGAAGTGGAAAGCGGATCGAGCGCAGACGCAGGTTCATCCATCAATACTACAGAAGGCTCAATGGCCAGCGCACGTGCAATGCACAGCCGTTGCTGTTGGCCTCCCGAAAGCTCGAAAGCTGATTTTTTTAATTTGTCTTTTACTTCTTCCCACAAGGCAGCCTGCCGGATACAGGTTTCAACACGCTCCGCGATAAATTTTTTATGTGTAATCCCGTTTACTCTTAACCCATACGCAACATTTTCAAAAATTGATTTCGGAAAAGGGTTTGGTTTTTGAAAAACCATTCCTACCTTTTTTCTCAGCTCATCCAGCTTTACTTCTTTGGAATAAATATTTTTTCCGTCAATCATGGCAAGACCCCTGATCTTCACTCCTTCAATCAAATCATTCATCCTGTTAAGCGAACGCAGGTAGGTTGACTTTCCGCAACCCGAAGGGCCTATCAATGCCGTAACAGTATTTGCTTTCATTGACATAGAAATTCCTTTCAGCGCATGAAAATCCCCGTAATATAAATGTAAATCTTTTGTTTCTATTTTACTGTCCATCGTTCAACGGTTAATTCATTTTAACTTTTTTCCCCAGAAATCTTCTTAATGCATTTGCAAGCAAATTTAAAATGAGAACAATCATAATTAAAACCAATGCGGTACCGTAAGCCATCGGGCGCGATTCTTCTATATTCGTTCCGCTTGTTGCCAGCACATATAAATGATAGGGCAACGCCATGACCTTGTCAAAAATACTTGTCGGCAATTTAGGAAGAAAGTATGCAGCAACGGTAAATAAAATAGGAGCTGTTTCACCCGATACACGGCTCATCGAAAGAATCAAACCGGTGATAATATTCGGAGCCGACATAGGTAAAATTACCCTGTGTATGGTTTGCATTTTGGAAGCGCCCAATGCAAGACTGGCTTCGCGGAATGAATTCGGAATGGATTTCAAGGCTTCTTCAGTTGTCCTGATCACTACAGGCAATGCAAGCAACCCGAGCGTAAACGAACCTGCAATAATAGAATCTCCCCACTTCAACTGGTTCACAAAAAATTCCATACCGAACAATCCGAAAACTATAGATGGAATTCCTGCCAGGTTATTTGTCATCACGTTAATCAATCGTTTGAAAAAACCTTCTTTAACATATTCATTCATGTAGATTCCTGACATGACTCCTATCGGAAAAGCCACAACCATGCTTCCCGCAATTAATAAAAGCGTACCGATGATAGCAGGATAAATTCCGCCTTTTGTCATTCCTTCCGCAGGCATCTTAGTAATGAAATCAAAACTGATTACACCGATTCCTTTTGAAACAATAAATCCCAAAACAATAAACAGCACTACAAGTATGCAGTAGCTCAGCACTCTTAGCACCCAGAAAGCGGTCTGCTCTTTAAGCTGTTTTTTTAATTCGTACCTCATCGTTTAGTATCAACTATTTCATCTTTCTGTTCTCCTTTTCGGAGCGATCAATTCAACGCAGAAATTTATCAATAAGGTAATGATAAATAAAATGCATCCTAACAAAAACAACATCTTAAAATGGAGTCCTCCGAAAGGAGCTTCTCCCAGTTCAGCTGCAATTGTTGCAGGTATGGTTCGTATCGGTTCCAGGAAGGAATGCGGAATAACAGCTGCATTACCGGTAACCATCAGTACGGCCATCGTTTCACCAATGGCTCTTCCGATGCCCAGAATAACGGCCGCTGATATACCCGAAATAGAATAAGGAATAATGACTCTTAAAATGGTTTGCCAGTGGTTTGCACCCAATGCAAGACTTGCTTCTTTCATCGGGCGCGGGGTATTGCGGATGGAATCCTCTGAAATGGTAATGATGGTGGGTAATGCCATAATGCCCAGTAAAATGCTTCCTGCAAAAGCTGACTCTCCGACCGGAAGATTAAATGTTCTCTGGATAAACGGGACGATGACGACTAATCCAAAAAATCCGTAAACAACAGAGGGTATTCCTGCAAGCAGCTCGATTAATGGTTTTAAAATATTTCGCAAACGGTAGTCTGCAATCTCAGCCATATAAATAGCTGCGGCTAATCCAAAAGGTAATGCAAGAACTATCGCACCAAGACTAACCCAAAATGTTCCAAGGATTAACGGGAGAATTCCTAACTGTGCAGCAGGAGTAGCTGTGGGAAACCAGTCTTTTGTTTTAAAAAGTTTTTTAACAGTGATTTTGTCTACATTGATTTTTATGGCTTTTGTATCGGGCAAAATATATTTGTCAGGAACAAAGGCCAGCACTTCAGGATGCAGGCTTACATATTCATCAACCTTATCAGCAAGATGTTCAAAATTCTCTCCTAACTCAGCCTCCGTATAATAATTTGAAATATCATCAATCCTGAAAATCTGGATGTCCTGGTCTGTTCCCCCGACTTCTTTCCAGTTTAGAATATTACCGTCAAAAATATTTTTAATGTGTTCAGCATCTAACTTTCTTACAGGGTTATCTTTATTTACCAAAAGTGTGTATCCCGACTCTACGGGGCTCATGGTGAAAATGCCGCTGGCTTCTTTAAAAAGATAAATGATAATAAGCAGCACGGTAAGCGTGGTTACAGAGCTGCTTATCATCAGCACTCCCTGTACAAGGCGTTCAATAAATTTTTTAAAAGGCCCCCGCATCGGTAAATTTTCAGTAAAGATTAAAAAAGTTTTTCACCCGTATTTATGTGTTATGAAAGTTTAATTTTTTCATAAAGTTAATTTGACAAAAAGTGCCATGGCAGAACCATGGCACTAAAAATAACCTAAACCTGATATTATCTTTTTATTTTCCTGTGTCTATATAACCCACTTCCTTCACAATCCTTTGACCTTCTGCCGAAGCAACATAATCAATAAATGGTTTTGCCATTTTTTCTGCCTGGGCGGTATAAAAGAAATATAATGGCCGCACAATCGGATACGATTTATTCTTTGCATTCTCGTAAGTTGCAGGTGTAAACGTTTTTCCTTTGTCATATGAAACTTTTACATCTTTAACGTTTTTTTCTACGTAAGCTAATCCTACGTACCCGATTGCTCCTTTGGTTTGCGAAACGGATTGCACGATCGCTCCGGTAGCGGGCATCATCAATGCTGAGCTTGCATAATTCTTATTCATCAGCACTTTTTCCTTAAAAAATTCATAGGTGCCTGAGCTGGTTTCGCGCGAGTAAACGATGATCTGCATATCGTCACCGCCAACATCTTTCCAGTTTTTGATTTTTCCTGTAAAAATTCCTTCTAATTGTTCGCGTGTAAGCTGGTCAACTTTGTTCCCGGGATTTACAATGACTGATAATGCATCATAAGCCATAATAGTGGTCTTTACATTTTTACCTGCTTCCTGCAATTTTAATTTTTCATCCATCTTCAAAGCCCGTGATGACATTGCTAAATCGGTTGTTCCATCCTGCAGGGCGGAAATTCCCACACCGCTTCCCCCACCGATCACCGAAATGGAAGCGCCTTTGTTTGCTTTCATATAGTCTTCTGCCTCTTTCTGCACTAATGGAAGGCAGGTATCACTTCCTTTAACCGTGATTTTGCTTTGCGCAAATGTTGTTACCGAAAGAAACATTGCTGCAACTAAACTGATTGATTTCATTTTCATTTTATTTATGTTTTATTATTCGTAAATTCGTAACTGATTCGTATTTCGTTGATATTATTAAAATTTCACCTGTACCCGTGCTGTAATCACATTATCCTTCAGGTCCTTCTCATATCCTTTCAGGTTTTTACTCTTCTCATTGGTAACCCAATCATAATAAAGAACGATCTTAAGGTTTGCATCCCAACGATAAATCAACCCAAATCCCAATGTAGAATATGCTAAATCATTTGCACTTGTATTGCTTCCTGTCTTCCCGATTGCGTCTCCTGATATGTCGGTGTTTGGATCATACAAGTCATATTTTACAACCAATGATAACGGGGTGGTTAACACATTCTGAACAAAGTAAAGATACATGCCATTGAATTTTCTCCTGTAAATACCGTCTCCGGCAGGAAATATGGCTGCGGGGCTTACTGTTGTTTTGGAAGTTCCCGGCTGGTCGCCCTGTATATATTCTCCGCGCAAAGTTGTTATCCCGATTATCCAGTCAATGCTGAACTGGACGTCTCCACCGAAATATTTTCTTTTTTCTTCCACTCCCTTTTTATTTTTATCAGGGCTCTTTACAAAACCGTCTATAGGAGTGCCTGTGGAATCTTTTGGCTGACCGGGTGTATAAACAAAAGCGGTGTCCGAAACAAAGCTTCCGTGGTAAATGGAACCGCCAAGGCCGTATTTGATTTTTTCGTGCATGGCTGTCCTGTTAATGGCAAGGTGGCCAATAAAATCCTTATATTTATCGAAGTCTGCAGTATTGGCTCCTGCACCGGGAGCGCCTGTTCCGTTAAACATTCCACCGTCCAGCTTTATCCAGTTCCAGTGTCCTGTTTTAGGTCCCTGTAAAGAAACCATGGCTCCTAAATCTCTTTCATTCGGAAAAATAATCTGCGACATCCTTCCGCGCTCGGGTGATTCGCGTAAGCTGGAGGAAAAAGGAATCTCAAACCCAAACGGCCGGTTCTGCATCCCGGCAGTAAGCGAAACCCATCCGCACCAGGGATCAGTTAATTTTGCATAGGCATCCTTTATGGTCATTCCTCTTTCAGTCACATCAAATTGCAATACATACTGCGATAAGCTCCATCCTTTCGCGCTCACTGCTCCGTCATATTGAGCTTTTAATCGTCCGCGTCTTATCATAAACCTTTTATCAACTCCTGATGCAAAGTTTCCGCCTGCAAATGATGCTTGCCCGGCTGAATCTGCATACTGGAATTGCGCCTGTATATAGCCTGTAATTTTAATCCTCTTAAGAAGATCGAGGTCTGATGCGATCTGTGCAACAGTGCTTCGTAAAGTATCAGGTTCATTTTGCTGCGCTTTGGCCAGGGTTGCTGAGAACAGGGTCAGCACCAATAAAATTTTTGTTAAGTTTTGTTTCATATGTTTATTTTTTTGTGCATTGCAAAAAAGCCATTCAGGGTTTATTGGCATGTTAAGCCAATGTTAACTTAATGTTAACACATTCAATTTTCATTTCATACAGAGTTCACTTTCAATGTACTTTTGCAGTCATATATTTTAGTATCAGGACTCTGTACAAAACAAAAGTGTTGTTCCCCTGCCCGCCTGTGGAAAAGTTACTGACACAATAAAATGAATTAGTAAATTCGTGCAGATTAGTGTAATCTGTGGCTAAAAAATATTTCCTTTTCCTTTTATTCCTTTTTATTTCAGTAAAACTTTTTTCCCAAAAGATTGTCCGGTATGAATTATTTATTACCGACACAATAGTAAATTACGCAGGAAAATTCAAACATGCCATCGCTGCCAATGGTTCAATTCCGATGCCCGTGCTTACTTTCACAGAAGGCGATACAGCGGAAATTTATGTCCATAACAATTTAAAAAAAGAAACTACTTCGCTCCATTGGCATGGTGTTATACTGCCCAATCAATTTGATGGTGTTCCGTAGCTCACTCAAATGCCCATCGGGCCCGGTAAAACTTATTTATACAAATTTCCTGTTGTGCAGAATGGAACCTATTGGTATCATTCACATTCCAAATTACAGGAACAAATCGGTATGTATGGTTCTTTGATTTTTTTAAAAAGGAATGAACCTGTTATAAAGCAATACCCTGTTGTATTAAGCGATTGGACCGATGAAAGGCCTTATGAAGTACATCGCAGCCTGCACAATGCCACGGATTGGTACGGCATTAAAAAAGGCAGCACTCAAAACTATGCTGAGGCAATAAAAGCAGGACATTTTAAAACCAAAGTAATCAATGAATGGAAACGTATGCTGGCAATGGATGTGAGCGATGTTGCGTATGAAAAATTTTTAATCAATGGCAAAACTGTTGATGAGCAACCTCAATTTAACGCAGGCGAAAAGGTAAAATTGAGGATTGCTAATGGTGGTGCAGCTACTTATTTCTGGCTCACCTGGTCAGGTGGAAAAATTACTGTAGTGGCCAACGATGGAGAAGATGTGGAACCCGTAGAAGTTGACCGCCTTATTATTGGAGTAGCCGAAACGTATGATGTCCTTGTTACCATTCCTGAAAATATGAGCTACGAGTTTCTTGCTACATCGGAAGACCGTACAAAATCTGCTTCGCTTTGGCTCGGCAGCGGAATGAAAATGCCTGCGGCACCGTTGCCCAGGCTCAAATATTTTGAAGGCATGAAAATGATGAACGAAATGATGAAAATGAACGGTGACCTGGATGATATGGGAATGAACATGAGCAACCAGACAATGGATATGAACAATGTTATGTATCCCGAAATCACAGGCGAAGAAAAACCCAAAAAGAAAAAAGCGGAAAAACATGACATGAAGGATATGAATCCCGATAGCCATCGGGAGGATGATATGCATAACATGGCTCATTCTTTACGTGATATTGTTACACTTGATTATGGAATGTTACGATCTGTAAAAAAAACTACTCTGCCTTCAGGCTCTGTTAAAGTATTACACTTTGAACTTACCGGGAATATGAACCGCTTTGTGTGGAGCATTAACAATAAAACAGTTTCTGAGGCTGATAAAATTTTAATTCATAAAGGAGAAAATGTCAGAATTATCATGACTAACAATACCATGATGCGCCATCCCATGCATTTGCACGGGCATTTTTTCCGGGTGCTTAACGGGCAGGGGGATCACGCACCTTTTAAAAACGTGCTCGATATTATGCCAATGGAAACTGACACGCTCGAATTTGCTGCCACCGAAAGCGGTGATTGGTTTTTTCATTGCCATCTGCTTTACCACATGATGAGCGGGATGGGAAGAATATTCAGCTACGAAAACTCACCGCCCAATCCCGAATTACCTGACCCTGATAAAGCTATCCGAAAATTATTCAGAGATGACAGGGAATTTCATCCTATGGCAAAAATTGGCATTGAAACCAATGGCAGCGATGGAGAAGCTATGATTGCCAACACCCGGTGGAAATTTGAAACTATGTGGCATCTTGGTTATCATGATATGCACGGGTATGAAAGTGAAACAATGATTGGACGTTATCTTGGCAAAATGCAATGGTGGTATCCATATATCGGATTCGATTATCATTATAAAAAGGAAGGAATGCCCCAGGAACATTTCTTTGATATGGAAGGAAGCCCGAAAAATATATTTGGCAGTGAAGAAAAAAACTGGTTTGGCCAGACAAGCAATAAAGACATGCGTCATACAGTTATAGCGGGAATTGAATATACCCTGCCGTTGCTTTTTATTGCTGACGCAAGGGTAGATGGGAATGGCAAGTTACGTTTTCAATTGAGCCGCGAAGATATTCCCGTTACCAGCCGTTTGCGTTTTGGCTTAATGATAAACACTGACAAAGAATACATGGCAGGCTTACGTTACATTGTAACAAAATATTTTTCTTTATCTTCTCACTATGACAGCGATATGGGTTTGGGCATAGGCGCTACAGTTACCTATTAGCTTTAATAGTATGGATCATTCAAATTATGATTCGCACTCCCATAATACAGAAAATGCAAAAACAGCTTCTTACTTTTCTCTCGCCATCAGCGCAACCTTGCACCGCCTTCCTGGTAAGGAATAATCTTGAGGCAGATATACCGCTTCTTTTCTTATATTTGTGCATAATTAAAATAAAGTTTCTATATTATCTGCAATGCCCGGGTTTATCAGGAAATTAATTCTCCCTTTTCTTTGCTGCATGCTGGTGAGTAATACCATGTTTGCCCAGGACAGTCTGACTGACAGCCTGAAAGTTTATGGCAACTGCAACATGTGTAAAGCAAATATTGAAGGGGCTTTGAAAAAGAAAGACGGTGTGCTTTCAAAAAATTGGGCCAAAGAAACCAAAATACTTACTGTAACTTATAATCCTTCAAAAACGACCATTCAGCAAATCGGGCAAAAAATAGCAGATGCAGGCTACGATAATCAATACGCTACAGCTTCCAATTCGGCATATTTTAATTTGCACACATGCTGCCAATATGAACGCCCGCAGAAATCAACTGAAGAAAAAAAAACTGATTAATCTTAACTATAAAAACACAAGACATGAAAAAAAATCTACTCACATTAATTTTGGTTGCTGTGGCTTCCATCAGCATGGCACAGACTGCAACCGATTTCACGGCCAATGATTGCAATGGAACTTCACACAATCTTTTCACCGAGCTGAATGCCGGTAAGGTAATTGTGCTTTGCTGGGTAATGCCCTGCGGAGCCTGCACAGGTCCGGCCCTTACAACTTATAATGTAGTTCAAAGCTATCAGGGCAGCAACCCTAACAAAGTGTATATGTATACATGCGATGATTATGCTAACACAAATTGTACTGCTTTAAACAGTTGGGCTACAGGTGCCGGTGTTGCTCAGCAAACATGGTCGTTACGATTTTCAAATGCTGTAATAGATATGGCAAATTACGGTTCAGCAGGGATGCCAAAGATTGTTGTAATAGGTCCTAACCACACTGTTTTTTACAATGTAAATAATACGGTTAATTCTGCTAATTTGCAAAATGCTATCAATGCTGCCCTTTCTACAACCGGTAATATCGAACACAACAATACAGCATCTTTTCTGAATATTCTTCCTAACCCTGCCGGCAGCACAGCAGAAATTAAATTCAACCTCATTAAATCTTCTGATGTTGCGTTGGAGCTTTATAATTTGGAAGGTAAAATGGTGCAACAAATTTTCTCAGGTAAATTGAATGCCGGAGAAAACAAAATTCCGGTAAATCTTGAAAAATTAACGGAAGGAATGTACCTCGTAAAATTTTCTGATGGCGGCAAAAACCAATTCATAAACCTGGTAAAATCGAATTAACTCGCTTTAAACGATTTTCAGACAGCCAACATTTAATTAGTGTTGGCTGTTATTTTAAGAGGTAAATTGTACATCTATGACAAAGAATCAGTCAGTAATTGCACTCATCTTCATTGGCTTTTTCAACCTGTTTTCACTAAATGTTTTTTCACAGTGCTGTGCAGGTGGCAGCGGAAGCCCTATTGCGGGAGGCGCCTCCCAGGGAGTGTTGCAGGAACGGCAGGTTGACATCAATACAAATTTTCAGTTCATCAGCACAAATAAATTTTACAAAAAAGATGTTTTGGCCCCGGATTCTATAAGAAGCTTTGACAGTTTCAGCAGCACCTATGAATATTTCAGGTTAGCGTATGGCCTGACAAAAAATTTTACTTTTTCAGTTGAAAGCGGGTATTATTTTCACAAAAAAGAAATCGGTTTTAAAAAAGACCCCGCTACTACTTACACGGCAAAAGGCGCTGGTGATTTAATTTTGTTTCCGCGCTATGACATAATTAACCGGACGGAAGAGAAGCACCGTACAGAAGTAACAGTTGGTTTGGGTTTCAAAATTCCGCTGGGCAGTTATAATGATTCAACAGGAAACATTGAACCGTTTTCAGGAGATACCTTTTATGTTTCCAAACCCACTTCAGTTCAGCTTTCATCAGGAGCACAGGACATTATTTTTTATACATTTCTTTACAGGGGATACACAGAACACAATTTCCGCATTTTCGCAAATGCCCTGTATATCAAAAAAGGTTACAATCCCAATGGTGAAAAGTTAGGTGACTTTGCAAGCGTTGCGCTCTTTGCAGGAAAATCTTTTTTCAACCATCTTGGGGTTACGTTGCAGGCTCGTTATGAATGGGTGGACAAAATGAAAATCAATGAAAATATTTTGCTCTTTGGCAAGCCTTCAAATTATTTCCCGGAAGCGACAGGATATAAAAAAGTTTATATCACCCCTCAATTAAGTTTTACAAAAGGAAAATTCACTGTGTATGGCGCCTATGATATTCCTGTTTATCAATATATAAATAGCAGCGAGTTTTATACACAGGTTGGTTCACAGCATCAGACAACAGTTGGCATATCTTTCAGATTCTTTGCAGTAAAAAGTGTTATAAAGGATGCAACGGGAAATAATGATTATCACTGCCCCATGCATCCCGAAGTAATATCTTCCAAACCGGGAGTATGCCCTAAATGTGGAATGGATTTAGAAAAGAAAACAAAATAATATCTATATGGAGTTATACCGACCCCTATTAATTAACTTTGGTCTTCCTGAGGATGTACTTGCAAACTACTTTTCCGCTGAAGAAATTCAGGAATACAAAAACAGCGGGCAGGAGTTTTCAGCGTAACAGTCTATGCAGATAAAAAGAAAGATGAATGTTGCGACAAAACCACATGTTGTTCATCTATGTTTGGTTCTCTTTTAATAGTCAAAAATAAAAATAAATATTCAATTTAATTTATTTTGTTAAGCTTCTTTCAACAAACCACGGAGGAGCATTTTTCCCTGGATCTACCCAAATAAATCTTCCATCACTTTGAAAAGAATTACAAAAAAGGTAAGGCTGAATAAACTCTTCTTTGTTTCTTTTCTTAATTCTCCATACAGCAACTTTTTCAAGTTTTAAATATTTATCGACAGCTGAAGGTGACAAGGCAATATTAAATCCTTTGCCTTCATCTTTAGCTGAAGGATAAAGTACACCTTTAACACCCAATTCTAACATAATTTTTGTAAAGGCAGCTGAAATTTTATATTCACACCTTGTCTTATCAGATACCTTCTTTGCAAATTCATAAGATAAATATTCAGATATTTTTAAAAAATCTTTTTTTCTTTCAGGATATTTCTTCATAAATTCAATAAACTCATCATGCATATTTTTTAAATCGGTGTTTTTTTTAAGGAAATCTTGGTGGTGCGCAATTGCTCCTATAGTAAAATCTTCAGTAACTCTCCACTTACCCATGATTGCATATTCCTCCAAAGTAGTTTCCGATTCGATATTAAAAAGTTTGCTTACTTCTTGAATTGATAATAGTTGACAATAATGTTCATCTTTATCAATTGGGATACAACCATAGAAAATGGATTCTCCTTTAAAGCTTCCGCGATTGTAATCAGGTATTTTTGCTTTATCTCTGATATATGAAATATCTTTTTCGTAACTCCAGTTTATAAATTCATCACTACAACGTGATCGATTTACTAAATGCCCTTTTGGAATTTTTATTCTAAACAATGCAATCTTTCCTATCTTTCTTATTTCATTTATAACTTCATCATCGCTGACCTTTGAAAGGTCCATTGATTTAAGTTTTTGAATAACCTCATCTACTTGGTTCATGTTCTTTTTTCCACCCCGGTTTGTGTCCATACAAACCGCATTTTTTTCAACCCTAAATTAATCCTAATTTTCCATTCCCAAATCAAAACCAATGTCACACCTCTATAAAATCCGTCTCATAACACCTGATGATGCAGATCACGTTTTAGAAATCTATAAGCCCTATGTATTGAATACATACATCACATTCGAATATGATGTTCCATCTTCAGAAGAATGGAAAAATAAAATTGAAAAAATAACAGTAAAATATCCCTGGCTCGTCTGCACATATAAAGATGAAATTACCGGCTACGCTTACGGAAGCACTCACCGCGACAGGACTGCTTACCAATGGTCGCCCGAATCAACAGTGTATATGTCAGAAAAATTTCATCGGAAAGGAATTGCAAGAGTATTGTATGAAACCCTTTTTGCAATGTTAAAATTACAGGGTTATATAAATGTGTACGCAGGAGTTGGATTGCCAAACACAAAAAGCGAAGAATTTCATAAAGCCCTCGGCTTTACAGAGCTGGGCATTTTCAAAAATGTAGGTTATAAGCTCGGTGCATGGCACGATACAAAATGGTTTCAGCTTCACCTCTCTCCGCACACAATAAACCCACCTCCGCCCAAATCAATTGCCGAAATAAAAAACACTCCTGCGTTTATAGAAATACTTCAACACGCAAACTCAAAACTCAATAACAACGTGGAGAAGCAACACGGTAACTTGTAGTCACTACGCCTAAGGATGTATCCTCACAAACTGTTTCAAAAAAAGCAAGTCAATTATTTAATCCGTCCTGTCCCGTCATTCGGGATTAATCAAGGTTCAGACAACCCCTCCCGCATCAAAATGTTAAATTTCTCATAAAACCGTTCTTCTCCATTGACTTTAACAACCCATTCCCTTATATTTGAACTGTGAAAAAAATCCTTGCCGTAGTAATTTCACTATTCCTCGTTCACTGCGAGTTGCACGACACATTTGCACAAATACTAAAAGCAGGCAGTGATTGCAGCACATCCTGTTGCACAAAACAATGCGGCAGTTCTGACACTTCCAAAAAATCAAAAGATGATTGCAGCAAATCATCACGCAGCGACAAAAATTGCTGCAGTTCCTGTTGTTGTTATCTTCCCGTTTATACATCCGGCATAATCGCATTGGCAGCCATCACCGAAATTTCGTTCCCGCAAAATTCCTTTTACTCACATTTCTTCAGCGCTGACTGCTTTCATCCTCCTGAAGTGGTATGATTACATCACAATGTAATTCATATTAATTCAAACAATTAAAATTTTAATATAATGAAAAAGCTGAGTTTAATAGCTGCCGGGCTTCTATTGAGTGCAGGTTTAATAGCCTTCGCAGCAGATACAAACAAAGCGGATAAAAAACAGGAGCCTGCTAAAACCTCCTGTCAGCAGTCAAAAGGTGACAAAGCATCATGTGATAAGTCCTCATGTGATACTACAAATTGTCATGTTAAATGCTGTCCGCCCGGATGTCCTCCCTGCAAATAATTTGCAGCAGGAAAAACCCCGCCTCGCGCGGGGTTTTTTATTTCGTGAGATTCTGAAATTTTCAAAACTCCTTCCTCTGCTTTCCATGATAGATGCCAAAACTTTTTTTTAAAAAACAAAAGCCGGTTTACGGACCGGCTTTGCTGCACATAAGAATAAACAAAAAAGAATTGGTTTTTTATAGTGACCGGAAGAATCCACGATCTCCCCGTTCTATTCGGTGGCCAAAACTATTTTCTCCTTGTTAAGTCATGGTTAATACAATAACACTTTTACATTATCAAAGCGCATAAAAAATTTTGCGTTTTCCCGCTTTAAATTGTTAACCTAAACTTAACTCAATCATAATACTCTTTTAGGTGCGGCAAAATACATTTGTGACGTTTTAAAAAATAAAACTATTTTATTGCCTCTCTGCTCATTTTTATTAAGAAATTTTAAAAATATCCATTCCATCTATAACTAAAACCAAATCAAAACAAATACAATGAAAAAAACATTATCAGCTCTGCTTCTTACCCTTCTTGGATTCTATGCTAATGCCCAGAACGGGTTAGAAGGTATTATTGTTGAAAAGTATTATATATCCAATTCGGCTGACGCTGCCGGAAGCATAGGAACGCTGAACACTCCTTCAACTACATACAGGATTTATGTAGATATGCTTCCTAATTATAAGTTCCAGGCTGCATATGGAGTTCCTGACCACGAGCTGCGGATTTCAACATCCACAAAATTTTTTAATAACGAGGATCGTGGTGCAATAACACCCACTTATTCTAAAACCCAGGCAGCAGACAATACGGTGATGCTTGATTCATGGATTTCAGTTGGAGCTGCCTGCTCAGGTAATTTCGGAATTCTCAAATCAGAAGATGACGGGGTGGCCAACGTAGTAAATAATGATGGCATTTTAGCCAATAATGATGTGAATGCCGGGATTCCGTTAACAACCCAGGATGGTTTGATTGCCGGAACACCACAGGCTGTCACTTTAGTTGGCTTCACCAGCGAACTCGATATTATAGACGCTACCAGTCAGCAGGGCAATTTAATCTCCACATTTAACGGATCGTGGGCATCGCTCACGGGTTCCACAGGCCCCACTGCTGCTAATAAAGTTTTAATCGGGCAGTTTACCACTAATGGCTGCTTCAGCTTTGAATTGAATATTCAGTTGGGCACGCCAACAGGCGGGGTAGAAAATTATGTTGCAAGAAACCCGGCCGGAGATGAAATACTATTTCCCGACCTTACTTATAACAGGCAATCTGTTACTATCTCAACAACCCCTGCTTTTCCTGTATGTTCCGGAACCAGCGTGACATTCACCGCAACCCCCGTTAACGGAGGCGGAACGCCTGTTTATCAATGGAAAAAAAACAATACGAACGTTGGCACTAACAGCCCGACCTATATAAATGCGGTTTCTAACAATAACACGATCAAATGTGTAATGACATCCAGCGCAACAGTATGCAATACAGGCAATGCCACATCCAATACCATTACAGCCAATGTGAGCCCTTTGCCCGATGCAACTATTACCCCCGCGGGACCGACAACTTTTTGTTCCGGTACTAATGCTCTTACACTTTCTGCACCTTCGGGAACCGGCAATACTTACAAATGGAAGAAGGGATCATCATTTGTCAGCGGAGCTACCAATATGACGTATAACCCAACCACCTCCGAAACATACAAAGTGCAGGTAACCAATTCAAATGGCTGCAGTAAATTATCATCAACCGGTGTTGTCGTTACAGTCAATGCATTACCGACAGCAACCGTGACAGTTACAGGCCCCACAACATTTTGCTCAGGCCAGAACCTGTGCACACTTACTGCAAACTCTGGTACAGGGCTGACGTATCAATGGGAGAAAGGAACCACTCTTATTTCAGGAGCAACTAACATCAGTTATGTGCCCACCGCCACAAATACAAAATACAATGTCATTGTGACCAATGCAAACGGATGCACCAAGAAATCAACGAATACATCTGTTACCGTAAATGCTCTTCCCACAGCAACCATTACACCGCAGGGACCCACCACCTTTTGTGCAGGCGGAAGCGTGGTGCTTAGCGCAAATACTGGAACCGGTTTAACTTACCAGTGGATAAAAGGCGCAGGTAATATTTCAGGAGCTACATTGCAGGATTATACAGCCACCACCGGGGGCAATTATAAAGTTAAAATAACCAACAGCAATGGTTGTTCCAAGACATCTGCTGTAACAGTTGTTACCGTAAATTGCCGTGAAGAAGCTGCCAGTTCAAATGATGCAGCGCAGGAGCTTACAATTTTCCCTAATCCATCAACAGGTTTATTTACGTTGAAGATCAGCGACAGCAAAATAGAAAATGGCGCTGCCCTTATTGAAATTACAAATTCAATCGGCCAGCTTGTTTTCAGAGAAAAAACTGAATTTTCAGATGGAAACCTTGTTCGCGAAATTAACCCCGGCACTGACTGGTCAAAAGGCATTTATTTTGTAAAAGTGTACGGAGACAATACAACGTATAACGGTAAAATAATTCTTCAATAATTAATCCTTTCCAGGAAACCCCGGTCACCTCCCGGGGTTTCCTTTTTTATTTTCTTGTTAAGCACAATTCAGAAAAATGAAAAAACTGGTTTCTTCAATTTGTATAATCTTATTAAGCGCCATTGTAATGGGGCAGGGCCTTGAAAAAATAATAGTTGAAAAATATTATGTGTCTGATGAAAAAGATGCAGCCGCATCAAACGGAAATTTACCGGCCGGTTCTGTTACCTACAGGATCTTTACGGATATGCTCCCCGGGTACAGGTTCCAGGCAGCTTATGGAATTCCGGGCCATGAATTAAGAATAGCCACCACCACCTCATTTTTTAATGATGAGAATTACGGAGGAACTGTGGCAAATGTTATTCCCGATCACAAATTGAGTGATAATGCTTTAATGCTCGACTCATGGTTATCGGTGGGTGCTGCATCAGAAGGAACACTCGGCATTCTTAAAATCAAAGATGATGAAACGGAAACCGTAATTCATGCTAAAGTCTTTCTTCAAAATTCCAATCCTGCTGCGGGTATTCCTCTTAATAAACATGACGGGCTTATTCATGGCACGGCTGCTAAAGTAACAGGCTTTGGTATTGACAGTATCATTGATGTGTTTAAAAATAAAACCAATGGCTCATTGTTTTCCACAACAAATGGTTCATGGGCATCCATGTATGGCTCTATTGGCCCTGATTCTATTGATAACAAAGTGCTGATCGCACAAATCACCACGAACGGAGTTTTCACTTTTGAATTAAATATTCAAATCGGAACTCCGTATGGCGGAGTTGAAAATTATGTTGCCAGGAATCCCGTTGGGAATGAAATTCAGCTTTCCAGCCTTATTTATCCGGAGAAAATTTTGACAGAAAAGAATGTCTCGAAAAGCGATAAAAATAAGAAATAGAATTTCCTGCTGTTGACTTAACAGGAAAGTTCTTCCAGACGGATTTCGGAATTATCGCCCTGCAATATTTTACTCAATCTTCAAAAAAATATTTAACCTAATCTTAACTCAATGATAATATTCGATTCAGTCAAACTGTCTTTTTTTGTAGAGGGATTAAGTTGCCTTTTATAAAATTATAAACACTTAATACCTTTTTATTTTATAGTATATCATTTATCGCGATTAAACAACTCCATTAATAACTCATTAAACTCATTTACCGATGAAAAAAATTTTAGCTTTTACAGGTTTTATTTTTGCCGGAATTCTTGCGAATGCGCAGAATGGCTTAGAAGGAATTGTAGTGGAAAAATATTATGTTTCTGATTCAAATGATTCTACAATAAACGATGACATTCCCTCCACCATTGGCTCCCTTCCGGCAGGTTCTGTTACCTGGAGAATTTATGTGGACATGCTTCCCGGTTATAAATTCCAGGCAGCTTACGGAATAGATAACCCTGTCCATGAGTTCCGCATAGAGACATCCACACTCTTTTTCAACAATGAAGACAGGGGCGCTACCACACCGAATGCGATTAATACTAATTACCTGGATGATAATACCGTGATGCTTGATTCATGGCTGTCAGTGGGAGCAGCAAGCTCTACCATGTCAGGAATTCTTAAGGACCAGGATGATGGGGCGGGAACCATTGCTAACAATGATGGCGCCCTTCAGAATAATGACGCTTCTATCGGGATTCCATTGACACAGGAGGATGGTTTAATGGCAGTAACTCCCAATTCTGTTACCTTAGTTGGAATTACAAATGAAATTACAGTTTTCGACAATCAGAATGATGGGACCAACGGCCCGGTTTTCTCCACAATTAATGGTTCTTTAGCCTGTCTTGGAGGGTCACAGGGCCCTGATACCGTTGACAACAAAGTTTTGATTGCACAGATAACCACCGATGGAATTTTATGTTTTAAATTAAATATCCAGATAGGAACTCCTAACGGAAGTGTTGAAAATTATGTGGCAGAAAATCCTGTGGGAGCAGAAATTCAGATTCCAAGCCTGATGTATTGCAGCGCAGTAGGAGTGAATGAGGATAAAAATACAAGCTCATCCTTTAAAGTTTTAACTAATCCATCAAGGGAAATAGTAACGATTGAGATTAATTCAGCTAAACAGGTAAATAAGAGCAGCTATGCTATATATGATTTAACCGGGCGCATGCTGTTTACCAAAGCGCTTGGAAAAATTTCAGAAACCAGGACTGAAAGTATTGATATATCCTCTTTGGCCCGGGGACAATATTTTGTGGAGCTTACATTGGACGGAGTCGCATCAGCGAAGAAAATAATTAAGAACTAAACCCGGAGAAAAACAAGTTATAGGGAATTTTTTGCAGTTCCAATAAATTGTATTCGTACACCTGACCGATCTTATGAAAAAATTTCTTCTGCTTGCAGCTATTCATATAATTGCATTTACATTTTCTATTGCGCAGGGAACCATAAGGGGTAAAGTAACCGATAAAAACGGTGAAGCAGTCATTGGCGCTCCTGTCGTGCTCAGCACCATCCATTCAACCGGAACTACTACGGACCTGGATGGCAACTATACTTTAAAAATCACAGATTCCGTTGAGCAAACCATTGTCGTTTCTTATATCGGTTTTGAAACTGTAAAGAAAACTATACATCCGCAAAACGGTGAAGTGGTTATTTTGAATTTCGTTTTATCTTCTTCCTCGCAGGAGATAAAGGAAGTTGAGGTTACAGCCAAAGCCGTTAAGGCTAAAGAATACTATATGGAGAAGGTAAAGGTGAAATCTCCAACCACTTTGGATTATGTTTCTTCTGAAACAATGAAAAAAACAGGGGATGTCAATGTTACAACCGCAGTGGCCAGGGTTGCGGGCGTTTCTACTAATGGCGCGTTCATTACCGTTCGCGGAATTGGCGACCGGTATGTTAAAACAGCGATCAACGGTTCAAGGATTCCCACATTAGATCCTTTTACCAACAATATTAAATTGGATTTATTTCCTGCCAGTCTTATAGACAACGTTATTATTACAAAAACACAAAACCCTGATTTGCCGGGTGACTGGGCAGGCGCTTTTCTTTCCATAGAAACTAAAGATTATCCCGACCAGCTTAATGTCAACGTTGAAGCTTCATTCGGGTATGATGAAAAAAGCACTTTTAAAAATGTTGTAAGCTCCCAGCGCAGTTCAACGGATTGGCTCGGGTATGATAATAATCTCCGCGACCATGACCACAGCTCTTTTAACCAGGCAGTGGTCCATCCTTCAGATTACGAACAATTAGCAGTGCTGGAAGATTTGGGCGTTTATTTTAATTCATTAGGAGTTACAAAGGATAACTGGATGTATGATGGCGCGAACGGAAATACATATTACCGTATGGCATTAGTGCAGCTTAAACTTTTAGATCCCGCCCTGATAAATGACCAGGATGCTTATAACATAGCTAATAACAAATACCTGAATGGCAGCTACAGGTCTGATGCATTTAAAATAATAAATGCCAATGTCCCTGAAACAGGAAAGTCATTTGCCAACAACTGGAATACAACAACGAGGAAGGCGCCTCTCAATTTCAGCCAGAGTTTCAGCATAGGGGACCAGTTTAACCTCTTCGGCAGGCCACTCGGAGTTATTGCAGGTTACCGTTATGGCAGCGCTATAGTTTATGATCCGGTATCTGTTGCAAACAGGGCAGGTGTTGCAATGGATTCAACCGGGCTCCTTATTCCGACTGTAACTTCAAGAGTGCACCAGCAGGAAAGCCGGGAAACAAACGGATGGAGTGCATTGGTTAACACAGCTTATAAATTAAGTCCTAATCACAGCGTTTCACTTTTGTTTATGCCTAATTTCACGGGAGTTAACAAGGTAAGAGATGCAGTGGATATTGCTGATTCACTTCATATGTTTTTTACAAAGAGCCAGTTTTATGAGCAGCGGAAACAATTGGTTTACCAGTTCAAATCCGAGCACTATATTCCCGGACCGAAAGTTAAGATAGAGCTGAATGCATCTTATACGAATGGAAAGAGCAGCGCTCCGGATTTTAAAAACCTGCAATACCAGAGAGATACTACTGCAGACGGATATCTCTACCTGATGGGAAACCAGGTGAAAGACGGAATACACCGTTATTACAGGTACTTAACCGATAATTTATTTGATTCAAGGTTATCTTTTGAAATTCCTATTGGAAGCAAACCAGAGCTTCCACGTAAAATAAAAATAGGAGCAGCCTATCAGAAGAATGACAGAAAAAGCGATCAGTACGATTATGAAGTATATAATTCGGTCACCTCCTTTACTGACCTTGACCTCGACACCTATTTCAGTCCTGAGAATTTTGATATTCATAGCTACACAGATCCGTCAGGCTACCAGGTCAGTTCATTGGATCTGTATTATCTCTGGAATACAACTCCGGCTGATCATACATTCGGCAGAAGCAATGTGAAAGCATGTTTCGGAATGATTGATTTTGCAATTATTCCGCGACTTCGTATATCAGGCGGCTTAAGAGTTGAAAAAGCATATATATATACGGATGTAGTAAAGTATGACTCTCTGGGTTTAGCTCCGGGTGATCCCAGGAGGGATTACAGCAATGGAAGCCTGCCTGCTATCAACCCGGGAAAGCTGGACGAGATAAGCTATCTTCCCAGCGCAAACTTAATTTATAAAATTAAAAATAGCGAAGATGCGCCTATTAATATCCGGTTTAATTATAGCGAGTCAGTTGCGCGGCCGAGCATCAGGGAACTTTCCGACATAGCATTAGTTGATTTTGAATATAACGCTTTTGTTTTTGGAAATGCCGATCTTAAAATGGTGCATATTAAAAATTATGACATACGCGCAGAATCGTATTTCAAATCAGGAGATAATCTTTCTGTAAGTATATTCTATAAAGATTTCAAAAATCATATTGAGCTGGTAAACTCTGGCGGGTATACCTGGCAAAACGTAGATAAAAATTCATGGGTCAGGGGTGTGGAACTCGAAGGTAAAAAAATTATAACAAAGCATTTTGACATCAGCGCTAATGTTACACTTGCTCAATCGCGTTCCGAAGTGGTGCGCAAGAGACTCGAGGTCAGCGGAGGGGTTAAAAATCTTGTTCCCATTGACACGTTAACCCGCCCGATGTTCGGACAGGCGCCTTACGTGGTAAATACTATTCTTTCCTATACTACAGATAAACCCGGCATTACTGCGGCTGTAAGCTATAATATACAGGGAGAAAGGTTGGTTATCGTTTCAGATAATCCATTTAAGCCTGATAATTATGAACAGCCAAGGCATTTGATAGATGTAAAAATCATAAAAAAATTAGGTAAGCATTTCAGTGCAAGTATTACAGTCCGTAACCTGTTGGATACAGAAATCGTCAGAAATTATGACTACACTGATTCAACAGTATTGGCTTTCGATAAGTATTCTTTTGGCAGAACGTATAATTTCGGAGTATCTTATAAATTATAAATCTAATATCATTTATGAATAGAAAAATTAGTTTAATATTCCAGTTTTTAATAATTTTCTTTTCATTACAGGCAAGTGCCCAGATAGAAAATGTTATAGTGGAAACATATTATGTTTCCGACAATAACGATGCAACGGATACCATTGGTGGAATACTTGAACCGGGATCGACAACATATCGTGTTTATATTGATCTCGTACCCGGCTGCAGGCTAAAAAAAATTTACGGGGATGCCACTCATACCTTAAGATTTTCAAGCACTGCTCCGTTCTGGAACAATCTCGACAGGGGACAAACATTTGGCAATGATTTCAGCAAGAGCTGGCTGGATGAGGGAACTGTTGCACTTGATTCTTACCTGGCTATAGGGCAAACAACAAAAAATGGTGCAAGCACTTATTTTGGAATTCTAAAAACCCAGGACACAGATGGTTCTTTTATAGGAGGTGTCAATAACGATGGCGGTTGGTCAGGTATACCGGATGGATTAATTGCTAACCAGGACAGTGCTGCCGGTATTCCTGTGACATTGGCGGATGGGATGGATACTCTCGCTGATCTTCCAACTAACTGGATTGACGATGGCATTGTCGATGGAATTACAGGTGACGATTCAACTATCTTCGGTTCACTTAAAGTTGATTCCGAGTTTGTGAGTAATAACGCCAGCCTTCAAAATTCCGGGGTGATGGGGATAATGCCCGGCAGCAATCAGATATTAATCGCCCAGCTGACCACTAAAGGAGAAATTTCATTTGAACTGAATGTAGTTATAGAAGAACCAACTATACCTAATCCTACAGAAGTTATATATGTTGCAAAACTAGCCCCGGGAGAAAGTGAAACCAGCACTTTTAAACTATCACCTTATCTCACTTATCCTGCACAATGCGGATGCAGCGATGCCCATTACCTGGAATACAGCAATGCGTTTGCCTGCAATGATCAAAGTGCCTGCAAAACTTTAATCGTATATGGATGCATGGACACGATGGCTTGCAACTATGACCCTGCCGCCAATTTTAATATAGCGGCCTTATGCTGTTACCCGGGCTACTGCGGTGACCGTAATCTTGCAGTGATATGTCCCTCTCTGAATAATGAGCGTTTGCGGATAGCGGGAAGTAAATTATATCCTGATCCGGCTCAAAGAGAAATTACCCTTGAAATACCAGAGGGAGAAAATGCACAAATAGAATTTGATATGCATAATTATCTCGGAGAAATGGTAGTGCAAAAAAACTTCGGCTCTGTTTCAGGATCAGTCAGTCAGAAAATGGATTTGGATGGATTGCCTTCAGGATTATATATACTTCATCTTAAAGTAGGAAGTTCTTCTGATATAATTAAATTTATTAAAAACTGATTTTATCCCGGTTATTAAAATGCGCTATATAATTAGACCAGGTATAATCACCGTAATCGGTGCAGCCTTATTTTTGATGCTCAACAACGGATGTAAAAAAGAACCCATAGAGGAGGTACAGCCGCCAGCTCTTGAAACCGATTCAATGACGGATATTGATGGTAATGTTTACAAGACTGTAAAAATCGGAAACCAGTGGTGGATGGCGGAAAATCTACGGGTCACCATGTACAGTGACAGCACGTTTATGCATAAAGATGAAGGTGATGCAGACTGGAGTATTGATACTGTGGGAGGATCCTGTATATACGACATTAAGATTGATACATTAGGATTGCTATACAACTGGTATGCTGTGAACAGCACTCACAAATTAGCGCCTGCAGGGTGGCATATCCCCAGCGATGACGAATGGAAACAATTGGAAATATACCTGGGCATGTCGTCTGATGAAGCAAACAAAGCGGGCTGGAGAGGAACGCATGAAGGTGAAAAGTTGAAAATAAAAGCGCCTGTCAGCTGGACAGTTTATGGTGATGTCTGGGCCACAAATGAAAGCGGTTTTACCGCGCTTCCTGCAAGTTGCCGCGAATTTAACGGTAAAATGGGATTACCGGGTTTAGGGGCAACCGGATTCTGGTGGACTTCCACATCGCATGATACTCTTGGGGCTTATTTCCGTTATTTAGATTATAAAAATGCAAACGTTTACCGTTCATACGTTTCAAAAAATGATGGGTTCAGCGTGAGGTGCGTAAAAGATTAAGTAAAAGAACGTAACTATTTCTTAACATAGCAGTAATTTTTATTTGATGATATTTCATTGAATTTGCAATAGAAAATTATATGCTTTGGCCATTTCAAGAAATATAATATCTCGAAAAAAGTTTTTAAAGTCATTCTTTTCTATATTAATATTAGTTCCGCTATTAGCTCCAAAAAAGATTTTTCCCCCGCTCAAAGAGTTAACAGATTGGTGCACTGAGCTTTTGCTGCTTCATGCTTCATCATTGCATTCCGCTTTTAAATATACAAGGAACAACCATGGCTTTATATAACTATAAATGATACAAAAAGAAAAGGAAAACCAAAAGAAAAAACGAAAAGTAGATTTAGTGGTGATTTCTGATGTTCATCTCGGAACATATGGATGCCATGCACGTGAGCTGGTGAGATACATGCGGAGCATAAAACCGAAAGCAGTAGTGCTGAACGGAGATATCATTGATATGTGGCAATTCAGCAAACGCTATTGGCCACGGGATCATATGCAGGTGATTCAGCAGGTAATCAAATGGATCAGTAAAGGTGTGAGGGTTTATTACATTACAGGTAACCATGATGAAATGCTGCGAAAGTTTGCAGGGTTTAAGATGGGTTCGCTTTCCATAGACAATAAGCTTCTGTTAAATCTTGACGGCAAAAAAGCATGGATATTTCACGGAGATGTTTTTGATGTGACGATGAGTCATGCAAAATGGCTGACAAAATTAGGAGCGCACGGTTATGACCTGCTGATCGTCATTAATGCATTCTGTAACTGGGTGTCAGAAAAAATGGGGAAAGGAAAAATTTCACTCTCAAAAAATATTAAGAACAGCGTGAAGCGTGCAGTAAAATATGTTAACGATTTTGAGAAGACCTGTGCGGATATAGCCGTGGCTAATGGTTATGATTTTGTACTGTGCGGGCACATTCACCATCCTGAGATGAAAAAAATATTTACCGAAAAAGGCGTGGTAAATTATCTGAATGCAGGCGATTGGGTGGAAAATCTTACTGCAATTGAATACTATAAGGGAACATGGAGCATGTATCATTATAATGAAAAAGATTACCATTATATAGAAGAGGAGCAGGAAGAAAAATTTGAATATATGAGTAACCAGGAAATTTTCAATACCATGCTCAATGAATTCACGTTTCCTCATCCCGGAAAGAAAAATATTTCTGTAGAAACAGAACCTGTAACAAATAAAAAAAATCTGTCATGAAAATTCTGTATGCAATCCAGGGAACCGGCAACGGTCACATTACACGGGCAATGGAAACAGTCCCCATCCTTGAAAGAAAAGGTGAAGTAGATGTACTCGTAAGCGGAATATCATCCGATCTTGAATTGCCGTTCCCTGTTAAATATAAATATAATGGATTATCTTTTATATTCGGAAAGAGCGGAGGCGTGGATATGTGGCATACATATTTAAAAATGAATTCACTCAGATTACTGCGTGAAATTAAAACACTGCCCATAGGGCAATATGATTTGGTCATCAGTGATTTTGAACCCGTATCAGCCTGGGCTGCGGTGCTTGCTAAGAAACCTTCTGTTGGATTAAGCAACCAGGTGGCAACGTTACATCCGTTAGCTCCAAAGCCAAAATCCTCAGATTTTATTGGGAGGATGGTGCTTGAGCACTATGCTCCAACTATGTTTAATTACGGTTATCATTTTAAAGCGCTCGATAAGAATATTTATACGCCACTCATCAGGAAACAGGTGCGTGAACTAAGTACCAGTAATAATAACCATTATACTGTGTATCTTCCTTCGTACGATGATGAAAAGATTGTAAAAAACCTGAAAAGATTCAAGAATGTGGAATGGCAGGTATTCTCAAAACATAACAAAAAAAAATTTACACAAAAAAATATTTTTGTTCAACCATTGAATAATGAACTGTTCTTAAAAAGCATGGCCTCATCTGCCGGTGTCCTGTGTAATGCGGGCTTCGGGACAGCAAGTGAGGCATTATATCTGGATAAAAAACTGCTGGTTATTCCTATGAAAACACAATATGAGCAGCACTGTAATGCAGCAATGCTGAAATCTTTGAGCGTTACTGTGGTTAAAAAACTAAAGAAAAAGCATGCTGAGAAAATTGAAACATGGCTCGATGAGAAGAGATCCGTTAAAGTAAATTATCCTGATATTACAGAACAGATTATAGATACCATTATAGAAAATCATGCGGGTAAAACAATTGATGCTAACTTTGAACAGTCGCACTATAATATTTTCCAGTAGCGAAAACAGATTATAGACGATGGAGTAGTTTAATGTTTCAATCAGCAGACATATTTCCCTTATTCAATATTTGAACAACGTATGCATGATGCTCTGAATAAAAAACTTTTCGGAGAGGATTTTTTTTGGGGAATATCAGCTTCCGCTTTGCAGACGGAAGGCGCTTTCAATGAAGATGGAAAAGGGTTATCCGTCTGGGATACTTTTTCAAAGGTCAAAAATGGTGAGAGCCCGAAAGTTGCCAGCGAGTTCTATCACCGTTATCAAGAGGATATTTCAATTGTAAAGAGTCTTGGCATTTCTAATTTCCGGTTTTCCATTTCCTGGTCAAGGATTTTACCAATTGGAACCGGAGGTGTAAATCAAAAAGGGATCGATTTTTATCATCGTGTCATTGATACATGTCTTGAGAATAATATCGAACCATGGGTCACTCTTTATCACTGGGATTTGCCGCAGGCATTGGAAGAAAAAGGCGGATGGACCAACCGGGAGATTATAGAATGGTTCAGCGAATATGTTTCTATATGTGTTCGATCTTTTAAAGACAAGGTAAAGTACTGGATGGTTTTAAATGAACCGATGGTGTTTACAGGCGCAGGATATTTCCTGGGAGTTCATGCTCCCGGCAAAAAGGGACTTAAAAATTTTTTGCCTGCTGTGCACCATGCCGCGCTGTGTCAATCGGCAGGATTTCGCATAATAAAAGGAGAAGATCCATCAGCTGAAGCGGGGACTACTTTTTCCTGTTCCTATTTTACACCCTATTCGAATTCTGAGAAAGATGCTATGGCGGCAAAAAGAATAGATGCGTTGCTCAACCGATTATTTATTGAACCGGCACTCGGACTAGGATACCCGGCAAATGATTTGCCCATGATTGAAAGAATTGAAAAATGTTTTCATGCAGGTGACGAAAAATTAATGAAAGCCGATTTTGACTTTATCGGCATTCAGAATTATACACGTGAAGTTGTAAAACATGCTTTCTATATTCCTTATTTGAAAGCCCGGCTTATTCCTGCTGATAAGAGAAAAGTCTATCACACTTCCATGAATTGGGAAGTATATCCTGAAGCTATATATGAAATGATAAAAAAGTTCAGTGGGTATAGTGGCGTAAAAAAAATTATCATCACTGAAAATGGTTCTGCATTTCCCGATAATATTATAGACGGGAAAATTGATGATACAGAACGAATAAATTTTTTATCGCAATACCTTAACCAGGTGTTAAAGGCAAAACAGGAAGGACTGAATGTATGCGGTTATTTTGCATGGTCGCTTACAGATAATTTCGAATGGGCTGAAGGATATCATCCACGGTTCGGGTTAGTATATGTTGATTTTGAAAATCAAAAAAGAATGATCAAAAATTCAGGATTCTGGTACAAGAAATTTTTATCCTGAGAAATATTCAGATTTATTCAGAAAAAAACGGGCATACTAATGTATGCCCGTAAGCTAAAATAAACCTGTTTGTCAATTCACTTTGATCAGCTTCAGCACTTTTTTATTCTCCCCGTTTATTACAAGAGCAGAATAAACTCCCGGCAGTAAGTTTGAAATACGTACTGCGGAAGCAGCAGTCGGGTTAACAATGCTCTGCACCGTTCTTCCGGCTGCATCCATCACAGTGATGGAAGTCTTTTCATCTGAAGCATTCATAACTTCAATGGTAAAGTCACCTGAAGATGGATTTGGATAAGCGCTTACATCAAACGGACTTCCTTCTGTTTCTGCCGTCCTGCAGACGAAAGTAAACGGAAGTGATTTAAATGCGCTGTATCCGCAAGTATTGCCGGCTTTCACGCTGATGTTTCCGGCATTGCCTCCGAAATTAACAGTCACTGAAGTTGCTGTGGTTACTAACGTCCTGCTTGGAGAAATGACAATACCATCTGAAATATGGCTGCCATTGGGGGCCTGCCATGTATAGGCGCTTGCACCTGCCACAGGAACAATTGAATACGGCACACCGTTCTGATGAGCGCAAACTGTGGTGGCACCGCTGATTGCACCCGGAACAGCAGGGTACGCTTTTATAACTACATTCCTTGAAGCGCTGGTTCCGCAGCCGTTGCTTTCGTTCACGGTTAATGTTCCGGTGATATAACTGCTGTTAAAATTAGCTGTAATGGCATTAGTTCCCTGGCCAGATGCTATGGATGCGTTTGCATTATTGAATGACCAGTTGAATGTCACCCCAGCCACATTTGTAACCGAGTACGGAAGTCCTGAGCCGTTACAGACACTGTTTGCAGACCCTGATATAACAGAGGGTGTTGAAGGATTATTACGAAGGATTGATAACGTTCTGGCTGGCCCGCTTCCGCATGCATTGTTTGCGACTACACTCAGCGTCCCGCCTGTTGTAAATCCCGCTGTATAATCCACCTGCACAAGACGTGTTCCCTGTCCGCTGGCAATGGTTGCACCTGCAGGAGGTGTCCATGTATAAGATGTTGCACCTGTAGTCACGCTGATTTTATAAGTTCTGATTTCTCCCGGGCAAACTTTAGCATTTCCTGAAACGAGGGAAATGGTTCCGGGCATAGCCGGTGGCGCACAACTGGTAACCGTTGTCTGGTGCGTTGCTGAATTGCTGCATCCGTTTCCGTTAGTGAAAGAATATGTGATGGTATACGGACCGCCAATTCCTGCAACAGAGGGATTGAACGTGTTACCTGAAATTCCGGGTCCGCTGAATGTTCCACCTGAAGGTGAACCGGTAAGTGTTGCAACAGGTGAGCTGACACTATATGTTGCCGCCAATCCTGTAAAAGAAACAGTCGGAAGCGGATTCACAGTAATGTTTGCAGGTGCACTTGTATTAGTACAACCATTGCCATCAGTATAAGTGTAAGTATAAGTGGTGCCGGGTCCTGTATAAGGATTAGCCACGCTGAAATTTCCACCTGCAGGAGAACCGGACAATGCAATTGAAGTTCCCGCGCAACCGCTGACGTTACCTGCTGTAACTGTCGGTAATGGACTCACAGTAATGTTAGCAGGAGTACTGGTATTTGAACAACCATTTCCATCAGTATAAGTATATGTATAGGTAGTACTTGGTCCTGTATAAGGATTAGCCAAGCTGAAATTTCCACCTGCCGGACTTCCTGATAAAGCAATAGAAGTTCCCGCGCAACCGCTCACGTCACCTGCTGTAACGGTCGGCAGGGGGTTGACAGTGATAGTTGCCGGAGCACTTGTATTTGAACAACCATTTCCATCAGTATAAGTATATGTGTAGGTGGTGCTGGGTCCTGTATAAGGGTTAGTCACACTGAAATTTCCACCTGCCGGAGAACCGGACAATGCAATTGAAGTTCCCGCGCAACCGCTGACGTTACCTGCTGTAACTGTCGGTAATGGATTCACAGTAATGTTAGCAGGAGCACTTGTATTTGAACAGCCATTCCCATCAGTATAAGTATATGTGTAGGTAGTGCTTGGCCCTGTGTAAGGGTTAGCCACACTGAAATTTCCTCCTGCCGGAGAACCGGACAATGCAATAGAAGTTCCCGCGCAACCGCTCACGTCACCTGCTGTAACGGTCGGCAGGGGGTTGACAGTGATAGTTGCCGGAGCACTGGTATTTGAACAACCATTTCCATCAGTATAAGTATATGTGTAAGTAGTACTTGGTCCTGTATAAGGATTAGCCACGCTGAAATTTCCACCTGCCGGACTTCCTGATAAAGCAATAGAAGTTCCCGCGCAACCGCTCACGTCACCTGCTGTAACGGTTGGCAGGGGGTTGACAGTAATATTTGCCGGAGCGCTGGTGTTTGAACAGCCATTTCCATCAGTATAAGAATAAGTATAGGTGGTGCTGGGTCCTGTATAAGGATTAGCCAAGCTGAAATTTCCACCTGCCGGTGAACCGGATAACGCAATTGCTGTTCCTGCACATCCGCTCACATTTCCTGCGGTAACAGTTGGCAGAGGATTAACGGTAATATTTGCCGGAGCGCTGGTTGCGGAACAGCCATTACCATCCGTATAAGTATAAGTGTAGGTCGTGCTTGGCCCCGTATAAGGATTAGCCACACTGAAGTTACCGCCTGCAGGTGAGCCTGACAGCGTGATTGCACTTCCTGCACATCCGCTTACGTTACCTGCGGTAGCTGCCGGAGGAGGAAGTATAGTAATGCTGTTAGATGTGGCAGGGCTTCCGTAAACACAAGCCTGGTTGGAAGTCAATACACATGTAATCACGTCACCGGATGCAACTGTAGTTGTATAGCTAGCGCTGTTTGTGCCATCATTCACATTGTTTTTCTTCCACTGGTAAGAAGGAGCAGCGCCACCGAGAGTCGGAGTTGCAGCAAATGTGATAGTAGAACCTGCACATAATGGAACAACCGGGCTTGGTGCAATGGTTACTGTAGCTGTATTGGAAGCCACCGGAGGATATACACATGCCGGAAAAAGAATTTCACCTCCTGTAGGAGCGGCAGCGACATATTTCTGAACTCCGCCTGTTGGCGTTCCGATCTGGATATTCAATTCAAAATGGAAGCATCCGTCAGTAGTGAACTGGCCGATTAAAACACGGTTGTCGGCAGTAGGGCCGGTTGCGCCCGTAAGAGACGCCCATGAAGCATTGCTTGTAATAAAGCTGGATGAGCTTGGGCCTGCATCAAAATCATTCTGCGCCTGGGCCATGTTAACAAAGGTAACAGTTGTAGCAGCCGGTGAGCTTACTCCGTAAATTCCATCGGCAGTAGTTAAAGGAATTCCTGCTGAGGGATCATTATTCTGAAGGATACCGTTTGCATTGACAACGTTTGTTCCACCTGCAGCGCCATCATCCGCTTTAAGGATTCCATAATTATAGGTAGGTCCGGAACTATTTGCGCAGGCGGCTCCCGCAGAAAAATATGAATCAAGCATGGTGGTATTCTGCGAAGCGTTTGATTTACTGAATGAAGGAATTTCATGACCCCTGTCTGTATTGTTATAGAAAGAAGTCGTGGTCTCAATTTTAAGAGTATGCAAAGGGATTTGAGAATTATCCTGTGTTCCGAAGGCAGCCTGGAATTTATATCCGGGCAGCATGTCCACGAAGACTCTGTATGTAACGGAACCTGCAGGAAGGTTATCCCCGTTACCCGCTGCTCCTGCTGCGTCATTTGCATCAGAAACATAGTACTTCTCAACTATTATGTTTTCCAAACCCTGCTGTGCACGGGCGAAAACGCTCACTATTATAAGGCTTAGGCCTAAGAGTATTTTTTTCATATTGTTTGTGTTTTTATATTTTGTAATTTTTAAGGTTTACCGGTTTCCGCAGGAAGAAATCAATCAAAGCTGTCGCTGACGGCACTTGTTTTTATAGTGCCGAAAGATTCCCGGTATTATTGTTTTGAATAATACCGGGAGGTTCCCTTAAATTTTATTTGATTGGCTTTACTTTTTTACGGAAAAATTATTCCCGGACTATTGGCAATTCTGGTTGAATTGACCGAGTAATTGTAAGAAATCAACGTTGTTGGTAATACCATCTTCATTGATATCAGTGGGACAAGGCTGAAGCCCGCTTACCACCTGCAGCATTGCCGCATAAGTCCAGTCAGACAGCCAGCTTTTTGAGTTGGTATCGAATGCACCTCTATAAGAAGCCGGTGTGTAGAATCCATCAACAGGAGGAGTGGTACAGCCTGAAGTTGAAAGCGCGGGGTTCGGAATGGCATCCACCTGATGCGCAATGGCATTAGTAGTATTGTTAATTATCAAACCATAATCAAATCCGGTAACGGATGCCGCTATAACGTTATTGTCTGTTGCAAACTGGGTATTGTCTGCTGCAACTGTGCCTGAAGCAAGGCTTCCTACTGTCAGCGGGTTTGTAACATTAATAAATGTATTGCATTTTACCTTTAAGCTCTGGCTTCCGTTTCCGAGTGTAGCAGACCAGTTGTGATAAGCTTCGCTTGAACCGGTCCTGGTGCCAAGGGATTTTACCATGTTAAAACCATTCTTCCAGTTAGCGAACACAGAGTTATATATTTCTCCTTCTGTCAGCTCTTTGGCATTTATGGCGGCAATGGAACTATTATCGCTTGTTAAAGTTGTTTTGCTGTTTCCAATCATTGTAGCATTAAAAACAACCGGGTGAGAACGGGGAGTGTTGTTTGATTTCTGATCATCTGCATCACACTCAAATCCATTGTCAGAATCCACGCTGGCCGTGTTATCAGTTTTAAGAACATATAAGAATTGAGCTTTGCCTCTCCAGCCGTCATCCCAGTCAAAATTGTCATCATTGCCAAACAGCATCGCGATGTGTTTTACATTTACTGTGCCTCCCCAGAATTCGATTCCGTCATCTGCGCACGAAACAATTTCAACATTATCAATGGTGGTTCCGCGGCCTACTGAACCGAGGGAAAGGCCATTTATTTCTCCGCCCACCTGTAATATTGCTCCGGCATGGCGTATAGAAACATGCGTAAGAACACCGGAATTATCATTGTCATCAAACTGTGCGGGAGTTACTCCAAACTGGTCTTTGCTGTTAGAAGATGCAAAACCTTCAAATGTTCCGATTCCATCAGCCACACATATTTTACCATCACCCACACCTGCCTGGAATGGCCCGTTAGCAGCAAGTGTAAGATTATTGGAAGCCTTTCCTGCAATTAATACTCCGCCCCACTGGCCATTGCTTGCAATTGGAAACGTGCCGTCAAGGTTATCGGCAGCAGCCGTAAAAACAATCTGGCATTCTTGAGTTCCAGCTGCAATTATTTTTCCTCCCACTTCAACCAGCAGGCAGGTTGCATTTGCTGCGCTTCCGCTGTTCCCTTTGATTACTGTACCCGGCATGATGGTTAATGTTTTTCCATTTGGCACATAAATCTTTTTGTCAAGGATGTACGTGTGTGCACAATCGAAAATGGTATTTGGTGCTGTAAGCTCCCCGTCTAATGCACCGCCTGAAGTTGCCAGGGTGGATACGTTTACTGTCGGACGTGAGGATACAGGGGTAGGGCATCCGCAAGCTGCACCAAGATTCGTCTGGGCATATCCCGGAGCGGTTGCTGCGAGAGCTGTTGCAGCTATCGCAAATAGTTTAGAGATAGTTTTTTTGTTTTTCATTTTATAAATGTTTTGTTTGATTTTATGATCACCACCATTGATGAACGGTGCAAAAGTGTATAGCGACTGTTAAGAAATAGGGGAGCTAATTTTAACATTAGGTTATGCTAATATTAAATTAATCAGCGTATAGCGTAAGTAATATTCTTTTACACGCTCACAACATTTGTGATATGATGCCGGTTAGATTTATAAAATTTCTACCCCGGTTATTTCTAATCAGTGAAAAAAGGCATCGTACGGGGTGAAGTGAAAAACGTAAAACAGTTTTTTATTAATTCTTTTTTTTCAGGATGTCATTGGCTGCACCCAACCAGGCTGTCGGCCCTCCGGCAACATAACCGGTATTCCCTAATTTTTCGAAGCTGAGTTTTCCATCCTTTTTAACTGCATTTACAAACCAGATGGTGGGGAAACCCGGGACCTGGAAAAACTGTTGTAATTGCTGGTTTTGTGTCCTTAATTCCTCTGCAATTGGAGTTCTTCTTGGAAAATCAAGCTCCACTAATACAACATTTTGTTTTGCCCATTTTGCAAATTCAGGTTTTTTAAAGACCTCGTTTTGCAAACGTATGCACCAGCCGCACCAGTCACTGCCGGTAAAAAAAAGCATCAGCGGCTTTTTAGTTTTATTGGAGATTTCCACCGCTTTTTCAACGTTGTTGTTCCATTTCAATTCCTGCGCATTGACACCGTACGAAACGGTCACAAATAAAAAAATCATCAATATCTTTTTCATAATTTTTATTTTCATTTATTTAATAAAGCCTTTTTTGTTACACAGGTGAACTTTTGATTCATCATTCGCTTTCCGCGAATCAGTAAAATTAATAAATTATAGGATTCAAACAAAATCCGGCACCTCAGCAAATCCATTGCCTGAACTTAACTAAGTAACACACACCTTGCACGCTTTCGATTCTTCTCTCGTAAGAGTGCCTTTATTTAAAACCTGTTTCCCTTTTGAGCCATCGCGGAAAATAGTGATGCCTTTGGCGCCCAGCTTCCATGCCGTCATATATGCATCGGAAATATCTTCTTCAGTGGCATGGTTAGGCAGGTTAATGGTTTTGGAAACTCCGTTATCCGTATATTTTTGGAAAGCCACCTGGTGGCGGATGTGCCACGTGTAATCAATCTCCATCGCTGTCTTAAAAATATTTTTACAATCATCCGGAAGTTCAGCAATATGGCTGCAGGTGCCTTCCTGTTTTACTTCTTCAATTATTTTTTCAGAAAACAAATTATTTTTTTTAAGGTACTCAACAAATAAATTGTTGACTTCGGCAAGCGATTCATTTTTTAAAACATTTTCGCGCCTGAATGCAAGGGCAAACAACGGTTCGATGGAAGAAGAAGTATCGGCAATGATCGAAATGGTTCCTGTCGGGGCAATGCTGGTGCGCGTTGCATTGCGGATTTTTGTTTTCGGGTAATAAATACTTTTATCCCAATACCTGAAGCAGCCTCTTTCCCGCGATAATTCAACCGATGCATCAAAACTTTTTTCATTTATAAATTTCATCAGCTGCTCTCCCAGTTGAATGGCCCGTTCCGAATTATATGGAATTTTCATTTTGATCAGCAGATCGGCCCATCCCATCACTCCCAGCCCGATCTTCCTGTTCCCGGTTACCATATCTTTAATTTCAGGAATGAGATAATTATTTACTTCTATCACATTATCAAGAAAACGGATAGCGGTAAAAATTAAATCTTCCAGTTTTTTCCAGTCCATTCCATCTTTGCCGTTGAAGCATTTTGACATGTCAATGGAACCGAGATTGCACGATTCATAAGGAAGCAGCGGTACTTCCCCGCAGGGATTGGTGCATTGAATTTTTCCGATGGCAGGAGTCGGGTTAAACGTATCTGTAGTAGTTAAAAAAATTAATCCCGGGTCACCGGTATGCCATGCATTATTAATAATCTGCTTCCACAATGCTCCTGCTTTTATTTTTTTCTCCTCCCGTTTTGAATTCGGGTTCAATAAACTCCAGCCTGCATCGTTCAACACCGCATTCATAAAGTCATCACTCGCACCGACTGAAATATTGAAGTTGCACAATGTATGCCCGTCCCTTTTTACATTGATAAATTCTTCCACATCCGGGTGATCGCAATTCAGGATTCCCATGTTTGCACCTCTGCGTTTTCCGCCCTGCTTTATATTTTCTGTTGCAGCATCATAAATTTTAATAAATGAAACCGGGCCGGAAGATTCACCGCCTGTTGCTGAAACGAAATCATTCTTCGGCCTCAATTCAGAAAAATTAAATCCTGTTCCGCCACCGCTTTTCTGGATAAGGGCAGTATGCATTAACGTGGTGAAAATACTTTCCATATTATCGTGTACAGGCAGCACATAACAGGCGCTCAGTTGATTCATTGAAGTTCCTGCATTCATCAACGTGGGCGAATTGGGAATAAATTCAAGAGCGTTCATAACAGAAAAAAATTTCCCGGCCCACCCGGATGCCTCTTTCTCAGTGCGATAAGATAGTTCTGCTCTCGCTATGGCATTTGCAACACGCTCAAAAAGCTGTTGAGGAGTTTCAATTATTTCACCTTTATTGTTTTTTAAAAGATAACGGCTGCGGAGAACCGTCAATGCGTTATCGCTTAGAAGTTTCATGATTTTTTACTTTTTAACACTGTTATTTGAATACGTTCTGTTTCATATTCAATCAAACTTCCCTGAAAAGTTACAAAAATATTTTAATACGCTGATGAATAATCAGGGTTTTTCCCGAAAGCATCAAGGTTTATTTTTTTAATATCCCGGATTTAATATCTTCCATAGCTTCCATCTGTGCTTTCTGTATTTCAAAAAGTTTTTGCATTTGTTCTGCAATCAGCAGGTCAATTTTCTGGTGAAGGTTCCTTATTTCAATTTCTGCTTTCAGGTTAATGAGGTAATCATTCTCTGCCCTTTTCCGGTCCTTGGCTTCCTTCCTGTTCTGGCTCATCATGATGACGGGCGCCTGTAGCGCTGCAATGCACGACAAAATAAGGTTCAGCAAAATAAACGGGTACGGATCGAGCGGTTTTGATTTCAGGATATATACATTGAGACAAATCCACAAAATCATCATTACGAAAAAGAAAATAATAAACCGCCAGCTTCCGCCAAACTCAGCCACCTTATCAGCGAGGCTGTCCGCGCGGGAAAGTTTTTCTTCTGCACCGTAAATTTTACTCGCAATAAGCTCTTCTTCTTTAACAGAATTAAGAACTATCTCGTGCAGCTTTTTAACATCTTCGTTTTCGCTTTGCAGAAGTTGTTCAATTTTATTTTTTTTCATATTCCGATTGATTTAATTATAAAGATCAAACCTAAAACTGTTTTTAAAGTTAAAAGTTTTTATGTTTTGTTTACTTTCGTTGCGAATAAACAAGTCTTAAGTGAGGAATCAATTAATATGATATTCATAGCAGGCAACAGCAGGAGCGGCACTACGTTAATGGGAAGAATACTGGACAGGCACCCTGATGTTTTTACATTTAATGAGCTGCATTACCTGGAGGAAAAATGGATGCCCATTGATGAAAAAAATGCTATGCCGCAAGGAGATGCGCTGTTAAACTTTTCAAACCTGGCCAGCATTCAGCGGGATGGATACCTGAAAAAAAGACAGCCTGAAAAATATAATGATGAAACTCAAAAAGCGCTGAATGATTTAAGTAATGGAGAAATTTCATTTGCAAAACTGTATGAAAGGTTCCTTAAATATGAGACGGTACTCCATCATAAAAAAATTCCATGTGAAAAAACACCGCGAAATGTACTTTATATCAATGAGCTTTTAAAAATTTATCCCGCGTGCAAAATCATTTGCATGATCCGCGATCCGAAAGACGTTTTGTTGTCGCAAAAGAAAAAATGGAAAAGGAGATTTTTGGGAGCCGCAGCTTCAATCCCGTTGCGGGAAAGCATCCGGGCAAGGATCAATTATCATCCGTTCATCATTTCAAAATTGTGGAATACCAATGCACAGGCAATTTCTTTGCAGGTGAATTCACCGCGCGTAAAAATTATTTCATTTGAAAATCTTGTTGCTGACCCGGAAAAGGAAATCCGTGGCTTGTGCAATTTCCTCGAAATATCTTTTCACCCGGATATGCTCAGGGTCGAGCAAAAAGGATCATCTGTTGAATTCGATAATACACAGGAAGCAAAAATTGACCAAAGTAAAACCGGTAACTGGAAAAAAGGATTAAATTCAACGGAAATTTATTTGTGCGAAAGCATTACAAAAAAATGGCGGAAAGTTTTTCATTACAGTGATGTTACGGTGAACCCCAATTATTTCCTTTTAGCTTTTTATTATTTAATTTTCCCTGTACAGGTTTTTGTTGCACTGGCAGTAAATATCGGGCGGACGAAAAATGTTTTGCAAAGTATCAGGAAAAGGTTCTCTTAAATGAAGATCGCTCTGGTTGATCCGATCGGAAAAAAAATGGGCATGAATCATTATGATGATGGTTTGCTGAATGCCCTGTCCACTAAAGGTTTCAGTGTTTTTGTGTTTTCCAACTACAAAAGCACGTATGGGAGCATTCATTCAAAAATAATTTTCAAGAACATTGATAAACCGGGATGGCAATCCATGTGGGGAACTTTTTCCGGGTTGATTAAATCCGTCTTTTTCTGCCGAAAACAAAAAATGGACTGGATCATATTTCATGTTTTCAGAGGGGGGCTTTTCGATCTTTTTATATTACTGCTTACCAAAATCTTCGGGTTGAGAATTCTTTTAATTGTTCATGATATTGAAACCATTGACACCTCCACTTACAAAAGTGTCAAGCGGATTGTGCTGAGCAAATTCCATGATGCAATGGTTGTGCATAATAAATTTTCAGAGAAAAAGATTAAGGAATTTACAGCTGAACCCGGGTTGAAAAATTTATACATTATTCCTCACGGAAATTATGAGCATATTACATGGAATAATTTTTCGCGGGAGGCTGCCCTGGATCATTTTCACCTTGACATTTCAGCGCATTACCTCTTGTTTTTCGGCCAAATCAAAAAAACAAAAGGCCTGGACATTTTGCTCGAAGCTATGCATCTTTCTAAGAGCAATTTTAAATTAATTATTGCAGGAAAACTCAGAATTAAAAATTTCGATCCATATCAAAAAATTATTGATCGTTATAAATTGAATGATCGGATTATTCCCATGCTGCGATTTATAAGGGAAGAGGAGGTAAATAAATTATTTTCCTTAAGTGATGCAGTAGTGCTGCCTTACCGTACTATTTATCAAAGCGGGGTGCTGCTTTTTGCGATGGGCTGTGGAAAAATTGCCATCACATCTGACCTTGAGCCGTTTAAAGAAATAATTCAACATGAAGTAAACGGGTTACTGTTTGAGAAAAATAACCCGCAATCGCTTGCGGCTATTATAGATGAGCTTTATTCAGGAAAGCATAACATTAATCTAATAGAACAAAAGGCAAAGGAAACAGTTGACAAAAATTTTTCCTGGAATGAAATAGCTGAAACTTTTGCCGGGATATTACGTAAATTTTAACTCTTACGAAAATAAAAAACATAATTAGAAGAATCTCAAAAGAAATTTCTTCAATTTGTAAAAAAATTTTGAATTAAACACATTACATAAGTATATTTGCCCCCCTTTAAAACCAATAAATTAACTAAGAATGAAAATATTCATTTCAGGAGTCGCAGGATTTTTAGGAAGTCACCTTGCTGACAGGATGATCGCTTCGGGTCATGAAGTCGTGGGAACAGATAATATGATAGGTGGTTACGAAGATAACGTGAACCCTAAAGTGATCATGAATACCTATGATTGCAAGTATCGCAATTCGATGGCAAAAATCACCAAAGGTTGTGACGTTATTTATCACTGTGCTTCTACGCCATACGAAGGGCTCTCTGTTTTCTCTCCTCACCTGATTACAGAAAATACGTACCAGATTACAATGGCATTGTTGAGTGCTGCCATTGAAAACAAGGTAAAACGTTTTGTATTTTGTTCCAGCATGGCCCGTTATGGTGCGCAGCCAAAAGTTCCTTTTACAGAGGACATGGTCTGTAATCCTGTGGATCCCTATGGAATTGCAAAATATGCTTCTGAAATTACCATTTCAAACTTGAGCAAGGTTCATGATTTTGAATATGTAATTGCTGTTCCGCATAATATTATTGGTCCTCGCCAGAAATACGATGATCCGTTTCGTAATGTGGCTGCTATCATGATTAACCTCATGCTGCAAGGCCGTCAGCCGATTATTTACGGGGACGGAGAGCAAAAACGCTGCTTCAGTTTTATCCAGGACGATATTGACTGTTTGGAAGCGCTGGCGCTTAAAAATAATGTGGTGGGTGAAACAATAAACATTGGTCCGGATGAAGAATTTGTAACCATAAATGAGCTGGCAAAATGTATAGCAAAGCTTCTTAAGTTTGACCTGAAACCAATTTATCTCCCTGATCGTCCCATGGAAGTTAAGCTTGCCGGGTGCTCAGCCGATAAGGCCAGGAAGCTTTTAAATTACGGTACCAAATATACAATGGAACAGGGTCTGAGTGAAATGATAGAATATATCAGGGGACGGGGAACAAAACCCTTCCGTTATCACCTTGATATTGAAATTCGCAACGATAAGACTCCGCGCAGTTGGACAGAACAACTGTTTTAAATTCATTGTAATTTATTTCCGGTGAAAATTGCTTTTGTAAGTACCCGCGGCATCCCGAATAATTATGGCGGTCTTGAAGAGTTTGCCGAGCATGTTTCAGTCGGCCTTGTAAAAAAAGGCCATGAAGTGATTGTTTACAATCCTCACAATCATCCTTACGGTAAAAATGATTTTTTCGGAGTAAGGATTAAAAAAAAATTCAGCCCTGAAAAAAAAATTGGAACGGCCGCTAATTTTATTTATGATTATCTTTCGTTAAAGGACGCCATTCGTGAAAAATGTGATGTGGTGCTGATTTGCGGTTATACCACCGCATCGGTTTCATTTTATGTATGTGCATTCGGAAAATCCAAAATCATAACCAATATTGACGGGCTGGAATGGAAAAGGGCTAAATGGAGCCCTTTTATTCAGTGGCTCACAAGGTGGTTTGAAAAAATTGCTGTTGAAAAATCCCATGCCCTTGTTGCAGATAATATTGGAATCGAAAAATATCTTGATGAGAATTTTCACAAACCGTCTTACTTCATTCCTTATGCTGCAAATGTTCTTGATTTGAATGAATCAGTTTTGCAAAAATATAACCTGCAAAAATTTTCTTACCATGTAATGATTGGCCGGCTGGAACCTGAAAATAATATTGAGATGATCCTGGACGGGGTTGCACAATCAAATTCTGCCATTCCGTGTCTTGTTTTTGCAAATTACAAAACGAAATACGGCCAGTTCCTGGTGGATAAATACAAAAATTGCAACAAAATAATTTTCAGTGGTTGGGCAAGCGGACAGGACAATCTGTACCAGCTCAGGCATTTTGCAAAAATTTATTTCCATGGGCATTCAGTTGGAGGAACCAATCCTTCATTGCTTGAAGCGATGGCTGCAGGAACCTACATTGCCGCTCACGACAATGTGTTTAACAAACATGTCCTGGGTAATGATGCACTTTATTTTTCCTCTGCAGATGATGTGAAAAATATTATTGACGGATTTGAAAACCATTTTTCGCAACGCCCAGCGTTTGAAAAAAATAACGTTGAAAAAATAAGAACTTTTTACAATTGGCAAAACATTACCAATATGTATGAAAAAATGTTTTGGGAAGTTGTTGGTAAAAAAGATTGAGAACTTTTACTGATTATATTCGTATCATTAGGTAAGTGGTCACCTGCTAATTCTGCCTGCGAAATAATTTTTCCCAAAAGAAATTTAAAATATAAATATCATGATGGTAAGCAGGTTGCCCTCTGAGCAGGTAGTAAGTTTTCTGATCATTCTTGCATTGATGTTTTTTGTAGCGAGGATATTCGGAGGGCTTTTCAAAAAACTGCACCAACCGAGAGTGATGGGTGAGCTTCTTGGCGGAGTCCTCCTGGGCCCCTCTTTAGTGGGAACACTTTATCCTGAATTTTTTCAGCATGTTTTTGTTGATCATAAGGAGGCATATATTGCCTTTGATGGTTTGGCAAGGCTGGGCGTGATGTTCTTTATGTTTGTTGCCGGAATGGAAGTGAATCTTTTGTCCATAAGAAAAGAGGGAATGGCAGCTGCGAAGATCAGCTTTACCGGAATTTTTTTTCCACTTGTAACAGGCTTTGCGGCCACCTGGTATTTTTATGATTTCCTTTTTCCGGAAGCCAACACGTTAAAATATATTGCAGCGCTTTTCATGGGGGTGGCATTATCCATTACAGCATTATCTGCCATGGGAAAATTGCTGATTGATTTAAACCTGAACGGAACTCATTTCGGGAACCTGATGATAACGTCAGCAATGATTGATGATTTTACCGGGTGGATGCTGTTCTCCATAATAATTAATCTTGCCAGCCTGCGTCATGAAGTACTGGAAACGTGGCAAACAGTAGGATCGGTTATTTTATTTACGGTTCTTCTGATGACGGTGGGAAAATACCTGATCGGGCAGGGCTTCAAGTTCCTGCATAAATATTTTTCCAAAACAAGCAGCATTATAACTTTTGCAATGATGATTTGCCTGTTGGGCGGAATATTTACCGAGGGAATAGGCATCCATGCAGTGTTCGGGGCATTTCTTACAGGGATAGCAGCGGGATCTGCAAAATATTTTACTGCCAAAGCACGTGACATCTTACATTATTTCATCACATTTATTCTTGCCCCGCTCTTTTTTGTTTCGCTTGGAATGAGGGTGAACTTTATTGAGAATTTTGACTGGCAAATTTGTTTGTTCATCCTTGCCATCGCATTTATCGGAAAGTTTGCAGGCGGAATTATGGGTGCAAGAATGTGCAGGTTTTCATGGAACGAATCTTTTGCAGTTGGCTTTGCAATGAATACAAGAGGCTCTCTTGAAATTGTGCTGGGCTCACTGGCGCTACAGGCAAAACTGATTAACGAAAGGATCTTTGTAGGATTGGTGTTGATGACATTTGTTACCATTGTTATTGCGGGACCTGCAATAAGTTTCTTTTTGAAAAAACATGACTTCGCAATGGGAACAAATGACAGGTTTAAAAAAGAAAATGAAACAGAATTATTTATTCCTTAGGACTTCAGCTGATCACCCCTTTTACATATTCACGTGTAAGCTTTTCTTTTGGATTTTCTAAAATTTCCATGGCAGGCCCATGTTCAATAACTTCACCGAGGTACATAAAAATAATATAATCTGAAATTCTTCTTGCCTGCCTCAAAATATGAGTTACCAGGATGATGGTGTATTTTTCTTTCAACTCTACAAATTTTTCTTCAATCCACCGGCTTGAAATTGGGTCCAGCGCTGAAGTAGGTTCATCTCCGAGAATAATTTCCGGCTCTACCGCAAGCCCACGGGCAAGACATAAACGCTGCTGCTGACCAATAGAGAGGCTTGAAGCAGGATCATGCCATCTGTCCTTTACTTCATCCCATAAAGAAGCTATCTTCAGATACTCTTCCGCTTTTTGCTTAAGGATTTTCTTTTTCCTCGTTCCATGAATTTTCAAACCATAAATGACATTGGCATAAATAGACATGGGCAATGGAGTAGGACGCTGGTTCAGCAATCCCATTTTTTTTCGTATAGCCGTTATGTCTGCATCTGCTGCATATATATCTTTTTCATCAACGAGAACATTTCCTTCTATCCGGGTATTGTTTGTGTTTTCCAGGAGCCTGTTAAATGTCTTGAACAGTGTAGTTTTTCCGCAACCTGACGGACCAATGATGCAGGTAATTTTCTTATCGGGAATCTCCACATTGATGTTTTTAAGAATATGTTTATTTCCGATATGGACATTAAGATTCCTGACGCTGATATGTGATTTATTTTCTCCCACGGGCCGTTATTGTATTTTATGCTTTGATAATATCGAATTTAAGATTCTTGATAAGATACTCAATAGTAAAATGATAATGGTAAGAACTAACGTGGCTGCGTACGCACGTTGCTGCACCTCCTCAATCGGGCTGCTGAGCTGGAAAAAAATGGCGAGCGGAAGTGTTGCAGCAGGTTCCTGCAATGAAGTGGGAATATTATCTGTATAGCCCGCGGTAAATAGCACACATGCTGCATCTCCCATTCCTCTGCCGAAGGATAATAGTATTGCTGTGATAAGGCCTGGTGCAACCTGTTTTAAAATTACTTTAGCAGTTTCCCATCGCGTGGCGCCCAGCGAATATACAGCATCGTTCAGTTCATGCGGGACCAGTCGTGTGATTTCGTCCATTGTTCGCACCATAATTGGAAGCACCAACAGCGTAACCGTTATAATTCCGGCAAGCAGGGAAGTCTTAAGGCCGAAAAACACCATGATAGCAAAACCAAATGCCCCATATACTATAGAGGGAACTCCAAAAAGAATATCAAACGAAGTGCGTGCAAAGCCTGCCAGCCTGGAATCTTTCGGTAAATATGTATTAATGTAAAGAACAATCGGGATGCTGAGCAACAAAGCCAGCAGAGTCGCACCGCCTGCTATATAGAGGGAGCCAATAATTGCATTGAGAATTCCTCCTTCTTTGCCGATATAAAATCCTCCTTCGGGAACACGGCTGACCATATCCCAATTCAATGATCCTATTCCGCGATAAATAATTGTGAATAAAATTGAAAATAAACTGCCCACAATAATTAATGAGGCAAGCACCATCAACAGCCTGAAAAAATATTCTTCTGCCTTCCTCATAGTTTAAAATATTTTTCTAATTGTGTGGACACGAAGCGGGAGGATACATTGAATATTACGATGATGAGAAATAAAATTAATGCTGCAAGCATCAACGCTGAATCATACATCGGAATGGAAAGCATTTCACCATAATTATTTGCGATTAATGCAGGAAGCGGATACCCTGAATCAAAAATAGAGTGAGGAATTACCGCAATATTTCCACATACCATCAGCACAGCAATTGTTTCACCCAATGCGCGAGAAATGGCCAGGATCAAAGCTGCCATAATTCCCGGCAGGGCTTTTCTCATTAAAACCAGTTTTGTTGTTTGCCATTTGGTTGCACCAACAGACAAAGAAGCATCGCGTAATTCTGTACTGATCGAGCTGAATACTTCTCCGAGCAAACTCATGACTAAAGGGAAAATCATCACAGCGAGCACAACTCCTCCCGCAAGCACACTGTAACCGCTGGAGTACTCCACAAAATGAGGAGCGAGGTGTTCCGAAATTAAAGGAACGATGGTTAATACTCCCCACACTCCATAGACTACGGGGGGAATGCCGGCTAAAAGATCAATTAAGGGGAGAATGAACTGCTTTAATTTTTGCGGTGCATACTCAAAGAAGTATATACTTGACAGCACACATAATGGAAATGAGATGGCGATTGCAATGAGGCTTACCCACAAGGTTCCCATGATATAGGGGAGGAAACCAAACTCTCCTTTAAAAGGGCGCCATATTTCTGAGGAAAGCATGTGAAAAACGGAATGTTCTTTTAAAATCGGCAGTGCTTTCAATAACAAGCCCAGCCCGATAAGAAACATCAATAGCACTGAAATAATAGTCAGGCTTCGCATCATACGTGCGATCACTCTGTCAACTATTATTCTTGCCTTAGCCATCTTATTCGATTTCTTCAAAAATAGACTATTAATTAAAAAGCCCGCCCGAAAGCGGACCAAACTTAGATTATAAAATGATTATTTTTATTTTAATTTATTTGATTCCGTCTGCAGTTTGTCGTTTGATAGATTGATATAACCGGCTTCATGTACAAATTTTTGCCCGTTTGACAATACATATTTAATAAATTCAACCACCGCCTGACCCGCAGGTTTTCCTTTCGTCACAAAATAAAGATCACGGGCAGGAGGCGAGGGATATTTTCCCCTGGAAATAGCATCAATTATTTGATCCACGTTATCATAAAAATTTTCCTCTGAATCAATCGTGCCATTATTATTAATATCAATCGGCATTACCTTTACGCCATTTGTTGCCTGTTTGGTTTTTGAATCATAAATATACGCAACATTGTTGTAGCCAATTCCAACCGGATCCTTTTTAACTGCAGTTGCTAATCCGGGATCACCAAACACTCCGACACCCAATAAATCTTCCTGTTTTTTTCCGAGATATTTTGCCCATGTTTCTCCGGCCCCTGAAGCATCAGAACGATTATAAACATGTATCGGAATATTAGATTTTATTCCTGCTGCCTGTCCCCACGTTTTTGATTTTCCGGTTACCCACAAATCAATAAAGGACTGTTTTTTCATTCCTTTTTTTAAGAGCTCGTTCAAATTCGGATTGGCAGCGCTTATGGTTGGAAGAACAGCATCTTTTGTGACTGCAATAGCATAAGCGCCTTTCTTTAATTCTTCAGGATTGATATCTCTTGATACCATTCCGATATCTGCGGTCCCAGACAAAACATCTGTCATTCCTTTTCCTGCACCGCCAGCGGAAATATCAATCTTAATTCCCGGGTTTATTTTTTTAAATTCTTCTGCCCATCTTACAGCCATGGGGTATAATGCAAACGCGCCCGAAATGGTAATGTTCCCTGTAAGCGCAGGTTTTGAAGGTTCTTTCCCTGAAAATGTCAGTAAAAACAGCAAGAGCAGAGTGAACGGTAAAATGATTTTATTTTTCATCACGGTTATTTTTTGGTTTATTGAATACTTAATTGGTTTTATTTTCAGAAACTGATTTGCGCCTGGGCTGAAATGAGATCATTATTGATTTTGGTTCCCTTCTCATCTTTATACGTGTAATTTACTGAGAGTTTCGCCCATTCATTAAAAAAATAAGTGAGGCCGCCTATATACCAGTTTGAAATTTGGTTGGATGCTTTATCCTCATTGTCTTTATCCGGATCAAATGCATCATACTTTGCTAATATCTGGAATTTTTTCGGAAAAATAAAGTAAGATGCCTGCGCATAATAACCAAATTTCTTCACTGCAGCATCCTTGCCTTCTATGTATTCTCCTTTTACACTAAGGTTCTTCCAGGTGTAAGAAAGTTCACCGCCAAACCTGTTCCGTACCTGGTCTTTCGGTGTAGGTGTTCCCAGCTTGTCAAATCCGATATATGTTGAACCCCCTATGTCCAGCCCGTTAATAGGGTGAAGCACTATCCTTCCTGCAAAATCTTTCGATTCATTTAAATCCGTTGTATTAATACCCTGGCCGTTGAAGCCGGCAATAAAATAATCGAGCAAATTTTTTTCTTTAAACTTAAATGCACTTCCGAAAATCTGCAGCCCGATATCGCGGCCGTTATGGTTCCCGATCACATCTTTGCCTCTTGCCACCAATGCTTCCACTGCCTGTGAGCGATCAATTGTTTCAAGATTGTTAGACTGGGCCAGGTTTTCCATCGAGAACGGAACTTTAAACTGACCTGCCTGTACCTTTAAATAATCATAAGGCTTAAAGGTTATAGTAGCATCGAGGATTTTAGGAGCCGTTGCAAATTCAAGCTGTAACCTGTAATCCCATGTGGGTGTAATAGCTCCCCTGAAATCGAGACGGGCCCTGCGAATATCCATGGCATCGGGCTTGCCGGCTTCCTGGAAGCTCTGAAAACGGACCTGCGTATAACCGCTGACCTGGACGGCTCTGCGGGCATTGATCCCAAATGATTTTTGTTTTTCCTTAGCATCCTGCTGTTTGATCGCATACTCTGCGCGGATAGAATCAGCATCGGCCTGCTGGATCAGGTTTTTATTGATAAGAAGGTTCAAAACATCATCTGTTGATTGGGCTTTTGTTTCTGAGATTGAAATCAGCAATATAGTCGCCACCAGGCAAAACAAGTTTATCCTTTTCATTTCGAGCAGGTTTTAATGGTTAATAAATTGTTAATTCTATCATAAACATATAAGTCTATGGATTTAATAGATTATGCAAATGTAAAACAATTATTCTGAAAAATGCAAATTTATTTTTTGCGGGATTTTTTAAGCTCGGCTTCCTTGCGGACAATTTCGGCCAGGCTGAAGCGGTCAAGGATACGGTTGCTGGCTTCCCTTAACTGGTGCATGGCATAACGGAGGCCGCAGGTTTTTTCATCCTTACATTCGGGACAGGGATGGTAAAATTTATAGGAAACACAGGGTACAAGCGCTATGGGGCCGTCAATCAGCCGGATGATATGACCGATGTTTATGTCCTTTGGTTTTTTATGCAGCAGGTATCCCCCGAACTTCCCTTTACGGCTTTGAAGAATGCCGTCTTTACGCAATTCCAATAAAATGGCTTCTAAAAATTTTTTGGGAATGTTTTGTTTTTCAGAAATTTCAGCAATAGGGATGGGTTCACCGTCATTATTCTTAGCGATGTACTCGAGAGCTTTAAGGGCGTATTTTGCTTTTTTGGACAGCATGGAAACTTAATTACTGACAAAGTTTAAAAAAGAGTTTGGTTTACACAAGTATTTTCTGATTCAATTTTACATAGAGGGCAAAAGTTCCCGGCCCGCTGCCGGCAAGTACTGCAATAATTTCTTTCATCTGAAATTATTTTTTAAACATAAAATAAACAGCGAGAATTAAAAAACAGCAGCCGATTAAATGATTGATGGTGAAAGATTGATTTTTGAAAACGATAAATGTGAAGACTGTAAATACAATTAACGTAATGACTTCCTGGATGACTTTTAATTGCCAGAGATTAAAAGGCCCTCCGTTTCCTGAGAAACCAATTTTGTTCGCGGGGACTTGCGCTGCATATTCAGGCAACGCGATGCTCCAGCTGATAAAAATGATACCTGCCAAACCTAATTTGGCAAACCAGGGAAATTGTATGAATTTGAGATGCCCGTACCATGCTATGGTCATGAAAATGTTGGAGAGCGTAAGCAGAAGAATTGAATAAAGGCCTTTCATGCAGTTAAAGTTTTTTCAAAAGTAAAGTTATAAAAGTTATATAAGAACGGCATCACAAAAACCGGAAAGGTAATTCAGATGTTAAATAAAAAAGGTGTCCTTTTAAGAACACCTTGAAGTATTATTGCAGGTGAAAATTATTTTTCCGGCAGCAGCACAAATCTTTTGTATTCATTCATGTTAAAATATTTTTCAGCCCAGGCTTTGAAATCTTCTCCTTTTAATCCATCCACCCATTTGTTATACTCGAGCAATTCAGAAATATTTTCTCCGTTCATGGCGCTCTGTGAAATTGCAGCCATCCAGAATCCATTTTCTTTTAAAGCCAATTCACGCTCGCGAATAAATGTTTCTTTCACTTTCAAAAGATTTTTTTCATTGCAGCCATTCTTTTTGACATCATTTATTTCATCCAGCGATGCGGAAATTAATTTCTCCACGTTTTCCGGTGCACAGCCAAATCCCACAGTGATTTCATAGGTGGATTTCGGGTAATGAGTCAATTTCGGACTGGCCCCCACGCCATATACTCCGCCTTTATCTTCGCGAAGATTTTCTCTCAGCTTAATGCTCAATAATTTCATAAGAGCATTCATCTGGAACCTGCTCATGCGGTTAAATTCAAAAGGGCCGGTCCATTTGAGACTGACTGCTGCTTTTGGTTCAACTCCTTTCTTTACTGTTTTTTCCAGCTTGCCTTTCGGTGGAGAAATGGAAAGGTCTTTAAATGTCTCCGTTTTGCCTGTTGAAGAGATTCCTCCAAGATATGTCTCTATCATGGGCTTGATGTCTTCAGGTTTGAAGTTTCCCACAAACGTGTATACCCAGCCGTTGCCATCTGCAAACCGTTGCTTGTAAATCTCCAATGATTTGTCAAGATTGATTTCTTTAAGCATCTCCACTGTCATCGGGCGATAACGGAAATTGTAACCGGACATGATATACATCACGCTGTCCCTGAAAATATTTTCAGGAGCAGACAAACGGTTTTGCAGGAATCCTTTTTGCTGCTCCATCAAGGATTTGAATGCTGATTCATCTTTTCGCGGAGCAGTTGTATAAAGATAAATGGTCTGAAATGCAGTTTCCATATCCTGTGGTGAAAAGCTTCCGTCCATCCCGGCATTGATATCAACAATGCTCGGGCTTACGGTTACAATTTTTCCCTGCATTATTTTATCGAGTGAAATTTTATCAAACTCCCCGATGCCTGATTCATCAACAATTGCATTCGACATATCAGCGCTCTGGTAATCGGCATCACTGCTTAAGGAAGTTCCTCCCATTTTATAAGCGGTAAAAAGAATTTCATCGTTCTTAAAATCGGTTGGTTTCAAAAACACACGCACACCATTTGAAAGAGTAAGCTCTGTTACACCAACATCGGCAACCTGTTTTTCATTTGTAATTTTTCCCGGATGCCGGTTTTTTTGCAAGCAGCGGTTTATCAACTGCCTTATCAACATACGCTTTGATATCTGAAGTTTGCGCGGATTTAATTAATGATTTTATTTTTTCATCTGTCGGAACCGTGACGCCTTCTTTTTCAGGCGCCATTACTATGAGCACTGCATTCTGGCCATCCGTAATCCATTTTTTTGCAAGCGCATTTACTTCATCCACTGTTATGACAGGAATAAATTTTTTATACAGATCATACTCGTATTCTATTCCCGGGTAAGGTTCATCGCTCAGGAAATTAGAAACATATTCCTGGACAAAATTTTTGGATTCTGTTTTATCCCTTTCGTTAAAAGCAGTTTCCATATTGCGCATCACTTCTTTTTTCTGGCGCTCTAACTCGCCTGCTGTAAATCCAAAACGTTTTACTCTTTCGTTTTCAGTTACCAGTGCGGTTATGCCCCTGTCAATGCCATCCTGCTTGACCGCTGCAAATGAGATATAACCATCCTTATTCCGTACAAACCCGCTGTAGCTTGATGAACCAAAAATAAAAGGGGGATCAGCCTGTTTCTGCAGCTCGGACAGCCGCTGATTGATCATACCGTTATAAAGGCTCTGCACGATTAATTTTTTGTAATCGCCCACTGTTTTTGTTTCCTGCACAGGTTGCTTGTATATGAGCTGTATCAGCGTGTACTGGGATTCTTTATCCTGTGCCGTAGCCGTTAAAAACTCCTTTGTATCGGGCACTTCCCATTTTTTTAAAGGACGCGCATTTTCTCTTTTCGGGAGAGAGGAAAATTCCTCCTTCACTTTTTTCTCCATCTTATCAATATCAAAATCACCCACTACCACCAGTGCCTGCAAATCGGGACGATACCAGTCGCGATAAAAGCTTCTCAACGTTTCATATTTGCAATGCTGAAGAATTTCAGGCTGCCCGATAGGTAAACGTTCTGCATAACGTGAATCTTTGAAAAGAGTGGGCCAATATTTTCTTCGCATACGTTCCTGCGCGCCTTGACCCAAACGCCATTCTTCCATTACAACACCGCGTTCTTTATCAATTTCTGTTGAATCAAATGTTGCATTATGTGCCCAATCTTCAAGTATCTGCAAACCTTTGGTCACATAAATTTCAGAGTCTGTGGGCACCTGTAATTTATAAACGGTTTCATCAAAGCTGGTATATGCATTAAGGTCAGCACCGAATTTTGTTCCGATGGATTCAAGATAATCCACCAGCTCGCTCTTTTTAAAATTCTTTGTTCCGTTAAAGCACATGTGTTCGCAAAAGTGGGCGAGTCCCTGCTGATCATCATTCTCTGCGGTGCTTCCCACGTTTACCGCTATGCGAAGCTCAGCACGCTTTTCAGGTTTTGCATTGTAACGGATGTAATATTTCATCCCGCTGGGAAGTATGCCGTATCTTACTTTAGGATCAGTAGGAAGTGGCGCGTTAATGTCAGGTGTCTGTGCATAAGAGAAATTCAAACACGCACAAATGGAAATAAATAAGAACAATAACTTTTTCATGCAATTGTTAGTTTTAAATTTTTGGTGAAAGTAATAGAAAGAAAATAGTCAGGCAAATCTTAAAGTATTTTTCACTTCTCTTTCACACAATTATGTAGGAATAGAGAATGCATCCCAGCATAGTACAATGAACCTTAAATCTCTTTTCTTTAACTTTATCCCCTAAAAATTAAGCAATGGCTCTTTCTCCTGAAGTTGTAAAACGTATTGAAGAATTAGAAAAGAAGTATGCAGTGATGGGGCAAGATATGGTTTCTTATCTTGATGGATTACTGTATTCAAATTATCTTACGTATTGGGATTATACGCATGTGGATACGCTGCTGACGCTGCAAAATCCGAAAACCGATTTCCCGGATGAGCTTATTTTTATTATTTATCACCAGATCACCGAGCTTTATTTTAAACTTTCATTGCATGAACTGGATCAGATAGCGCACAACGGACGGAATGTTCTCCCTACAGGCGAAGATTTGGGCTGGAAAGAAAAATCAGATGTAAACTTTTTTATTGAACATCTCAACCGTGTGAACCGTTATTTTGAAGCGTTAACCAAATCGTTTGATATTATGGTGGATGGTATGGAACCTGAACAATTCTTAAAATTCAGGATGGCATTGCTTCCTGCAAGCGGGTTTCAGAGCGCACAGTACAGGCTGATAGAATTATCCTGTGCTGATTTCATACGGCTTATTGATAAAGACCAGCGCGCCCGGTTTGAAAAACAAATGGATTCCTTTGAAAACATGTTTGAATTTGTTTATTGGAGCAAAGGAGCCTGTGATCTTGCAACAGGAAAAAAAACACTGACCCTGGAACAATTTGAAAAAAAATACCTGGAGCAATTTATTGCGCATGCAGAAGAATACAAAGAAAAAAATATCTGGAAAAAATATAAATCGCTTTCGCTGGAAGACCAGAAAAACCCTAAGATGATTGAGGCTTTGCGCCAGCTCGATGTAAATGTAAATATCAACTGGCCGCTGGTGCATTACAAGTCTGCAGTGCGTTACCTGCAATCAAAAAATGAAGACATTGCAGCAACAGGAGGAACCAACTGGCAGAAATATTTACCACCGCGTTTTCAGAAACGGGTTTTTTATCCTGAATTATGGAAAGCAGAAGAATTAGATGAGTGGGGAAAAGCATGGGTGAACCAGGTGGTTGGGTAATTAAGTAACTGGGTAATTAAGGTAATTGGGTAATTGCTTTTACAATTTGGTCTTCATCAATTTCCCTAATGCATCGGAAATGGCCTTTCGGGCATTTATCAAAACCGATTTTTGAACAGGGACGGCAATAGAGATCTTTTACTTCTGCAAATTTTGACTCCCCGGTTTTATAAGGATACATTCCGAATTCAGGAACCGTGTTTCCCCAAACTGAAATAATTTTCTTTTTGAATGCCGCTGCAATGTGCATGAATCCGGTATCATGTGTGATGATGTTGTGCGCGTGCTTTACAATGGCTGCGGATTGGTTGATGGAAAATTTGCCGCAGGCGTTGAAGACAGAGGTCGGATGTCGGATGTCGGAAGACGGAGACGCTGCGATAATATTTTCGGCTGTTTGGAAATCTTCTTTTCCCCCGATTAAAATGATGGGAAAATTTATTTTAGTGCAGATGGAAATTATTTTTTCAAC